>Ga0265342_10000035_pt1 | contig 142886 bp, 126 predicted proteins | sample 4CB327metaG_FD_203125 | JGI IMG/M metagenome (GOLD analysis project Ga0265342, IMG submission 203125) | Rhizosphere microbial communities from Carex aquatilis grown in University of Washington, Seatle, WA, United States - 4-CB3-27 metaG | ecosystem: Host-associated > Plants > Roots >...
GCATCGCCATCGCGATCGCGGACTTGGCGTAACGGCAACGTGTCGGTCTTCCAAACCGAAGTCGCGGGTTCGATCCCCGCAGTCCGCACCAATATCTCGCCGTCGTCTAACGCAGGATATCAGTCCTTCAAACTGAAAGATGGGGGTTCGAGTCCCCCCGGCGGGACCAAAGTCTAGCCGGTTCGTTCAATGGCAGGACGGCGGGTTTTGAGTCCGCCGACGTGGGTTCGGTTCCTACACCGGCTTCCATCGTCTTGGCGGCAGTTCGCTGGCGAACAGAGGCTCCTCATAAGGGCCTCCAGCCCGGATCGTCACCGGGGGCCGCTACCAATCCAGCCCTTCATCGGTCAATGCCGACCAGGCCCATGTGGTGATAGGGCGCGCGATTGTGGACCGCGACAGGCGTGCGCGATTGACGCAATCGGTGCCATTAGGCGGGTGAGCCAGCGGTGGTGCCTTGGTCTCCAAAACCAAAGGCTGCGCGTTCGACTCGCGACACCCGTGCCAATTTCTCGATGCTCACGATGTAAAGCGACCGGCCGACACGACTCAGTCGCCGGGCGATATCCGCGTCGCGTTCGCTTATCACAGTGCAAATTGAGACAAAGCAAAGCCATTGAACCAATGGCGGGAGCGACGGGACTCGAACCCGCGACCTCCGGCGTGACAGGCCGGCGCTCTAACCAACTGAGCTACGCCCCCGGAATGACCGCCATTTCGGCTCCGTCTGGGTGCCGTGAGATACGACCCGAGGCCCCGGAAAGTCAAGGTGGCGCGGGTTTTTAGCGCTCCCTGATCGCAGAAGCGCCATAAAAATCAGGCTTTTGTAGTCTTTCGCGTGGCCAAATCATGCGAGAATCGCTTATGTCACGGCCTGTTTCTGCGTTTTTCCCGATCGTTCGAAAGGAGCTCCCATGGCCAAAGCAGCCTTACCGACCGTTACGCTCAAGCATCTCGCGGCCGCGCTCGCCGCCGATCACGAGATGGCCAAGAAGCAATCCGAGGCGATTCTCAACGACCTCGTGGCGATGATGGTCAAGCATCTCAAGAAGGGCGACCGCATTCGCATCGGCGGCTTCGGCATTCTTCAAGTCCGCAAGCGCGCCGCCCGCATGGGCCGCAATCCGGCGACCGGCGAGGCGATCAAGATCAAAGCCAGCAAGAAGGTCGCGTTTCGCGCCGCCAAGGAACTCAAGGAAGCCGTCTGATCCGGCGCCTCGCCATCGCATTCCATTCTTGATCCCGACGCGCCAGGACTTGTGTTGAACGGGTCGCGCGTCGGGATAATTTTATCCAGCGACAGGCGCTGATGCAGCGCGAACCGCAGCGCCGTTCCGCTGGACGCAACAGCCCAAGTCGAGTCTCCCCCCAAATCGAATATCCCTATGGCGACGATCCCCGACGATATTTTTACCGAGCCCGATGATTTTTCCCCGGACACGCTGGCCAGTCTCGGCCCGCTGCGCCGCCTCGCCGGCGAATGGCAGTCCGACCAGGGCGTGGACCTCAACCCCAAAGCGGACGGTCCCGAACGCCGCGTGTTCCGCGAACACATCCGGATGGAGCCGATCGACGCGCAGACCAACGGTCCCCAGCTCCTCTACGGGCTGCGCTACCACATCCACATCAACACCCCGGAGGAAGCCATCACCTTCCATGATCAGGTGGGCTACTGGCTGTGGGAACCGGCCACCGGACTGATCATGCAGACCATCGCCATCCCGCGCGGTCAGGTGGTGCTGGCGGGCGGAACGGCGGCGCCGGACGACAGGCGCATTTCTGTCGAGGCGCGGCGCGGCGATACCCGCTTCGGGATCTGCTCGACCACGTTCCTCGAGGCGGCGTTTCGCACCGACTATTACCGCATCGACATCACCTTCAACGATGACGACAGCTGGACCTATGTCACGCGCACGGATTTGGCGGTGCGTGGCGCCACGCCGCCGTTCAACCACCGTGACACCAATACGTTGCGGCGGATCGGGCCGCCGGTGCCGAACCCGCTCGTCGGTCTGCTGCAAGACAGCAAAGCCAGCGAGACCGAAACGCCGACGGAACGTTCTTGACCTGGAACGTCAATATTTGCCGACCCGGCGGGCGGTTGAAAGACAGGGCGCGCACCCGGGAAAATTTATCCGGAGGATACAAAGTCTGGAATAGCTCCAGGCTACCGTGCCGGCCGGGAATTATCGCTGACGGGCGGGTGTTGTTCGGCGTGCGGAGCGGAGCGCACGTGCGGAATGACATTGATCAACCTGAGGAACATTCAAACCCGGATTGATCGGGAGCGAGCGGAAATTTTTGAGGTCGGACGCGCTGCTGCCGATGACCCCCGGGTGCGGACATCGCTGCAGGAGATTTCGACCCTCTTGGACGATGCCCACAACGCGCTTCGTGACACCGTTCAGAAGCCGGCCGCGTCTGAACATGCGCGGGCGAGCTGGCTTGCTTTCGTCGAACAGATGCTGGCGACGGCGGTTACGAAGCGAAAGTCCCTGCAGGCCTTGATCGCGCGAACCGCAGGCAGTCGCTCGTAGACACACGGCGCTCAGGTCACGGGGGTGCGCTCCGGGGCTGCCGCGGATTGTCGCACGGCGTGCTGTTTCGGCGCTGCGGACGAAGCGCCGCCCGAAATATGTCGTCCCCGCCGAATTAATCGTTCAATTGAGCCGGATAAACTTAAGCATTCGAGCATGTCTGGAGAGCAGTGTGGCCCATTCTCAGAGCGCTCAGATCAAAGGGACACAAAATGAAGTCTACACCGCTCGAAATGGCGGCCGTTCTGTCGGCGCAGGCAGACGTCTGTCTCGATCTCGCCGCAGATGAACACAGCCTGGCAGAGAAGCTGCACGAGGTCGCTTCCAAGCAACTGGAAAATGCGTCCAAACAGCAGGATATCGCGGCCCAACAACACGTCAGTGCGGACAAGCTGGACGACAAAGCCGAAAGGCTGACGGCGCTCGGCGAATCGTTGGGAGCCAAAGCGGTGGAGATCGTCGGCGAGACCCAGGTCGTACCACGCGGGCGATGACCGTTCTTGCGTTCTCAGGCGGTGACTATGATCCGCGGCGCGCGCAGGGTGATCAGAAGCGTCCAGTCGAACTCCTCAAGGCGCCTGCCTCCTCTGGTCTATTTTGCTCACAGTCGCCGATGACACGATCAATTTGCACATTGCCCCACGGATGGTTCCGGACATCCACCGGCGCAGGGGAACAATTCCCGATGCGTCGTCGGCGCCGAGGCCGCCCGCTGTTGGAACAGCCCGCGCGCTTGTCAGCGGCCCCGGGGCATCGACGGTCCCACCGCGGAAAATACGATCGATCGGAAAGATAAAACCCAATGGTGGGCGGTGACGGACTCGAACCGCCGACATCCTGCGTGTAAAGCAGGCGCTCTACCAACTGAGCTAACCGCCCTCGCCGGCCGTTTATCGCGCTCCCTCGCGCTTGGCGCAAGCGCCTCGCGGGTCTCGAACGCGAGGGTAGATTGCCCTGCGATCAGTGATCCACCGCCACCTTGAGCGCCTTGCCGGGTGAGAACCGCGGACGCTTGGAAGCCTTGATCTGCATCGCATTGCCGGTGCGCGGGTCGCGTCCTTCCCGAGCCGGGCGGGCCACCACCTTGAAGTTGCCGAACCCCACAATCTTGACTTCCTCGCCGCTGGTGAGCGTTGCGGTGATGGCATCAAAGGTCGCATCGACGGCGGCGGCTGCCTCCACCTTGGTCAATTGGGTCTTGTCCGCCACGGCGGCGATAAGATCGTTCTTGGTCATCGGAAAGGCTCCTCTCAATGGGGAATGGCTATGGGGTTTGAACGCGTGCGCATGATCACTTAAACGCGGATCCCTCGCCGCAATGAGGCGACTTCACCGTGACGCGCCGAATCAGCGGCTCCAACCTTGCCGACGAAGCGGCCATTTCTCAACAGGACAAATCGCAACGCTGTTGTCCGACGGGAACTGTGTCTCTACGGCACCAACGACAAACGGCGCTCCTCGCGGAGCGCCGCTCGCTATTTCTGTATGCGTTCCCGGGGTTAGTGAGCGGTAAGCCCCGGAATCTCCTCCTCGACCGCCGCCTCTGTCGCAGGCGCGGCGCCGGCCTTGGCCGCCGCCTCGTCCCACTCGATCGGCTCCGGCTTGCGGGTCAGCGCGCGTTCCAGCACCTCGTCCATCCGGGTGACCGGGATGATCTCCAGCCCGCTCTTGACGCTGTCCGGGATGTCGACCAGGTCCTTGGCGTTCTCTTCCGGGATCAGCACCGTCTTGATGCCGCCCCGCAGCGCCGCCAACAGCTTTTCCTTGAGCCCGCCGATCGGCAGCACGCGCCCGCGCAGGGTGATCTCGCCGGTCATGGCCAGATCGCGCCGCGCCGGAATGCCGGTCATCACCGAGACGATGGCGGTGACCATGGCGACGCCGGCCGACGGCCCATCCTTCGGGGTTGCCCCCTCCGGAACGTGGACGTGGATGTCGCGCTTGTCGAACAGCGGCGGCTCGATGCCGAAGGCGACCGCGCGCGATCGCACATAGGATGCGGCCGCCGAAATCGACTCCTTCATCACGTCGCGCAGATTGCCGGTGACGGTCATCCTGCCCTTGCCGGGCATCATGACGCCTTCCACCGTCAGCAACTCGCCGCCGACGTCGGTCCAGGCGAGACCGGTGACGACACCGACCTGATCTTCCGCCTCGATCTCGCCGTAGCGATATTTCGGCACGCCGAGATAATCGGTCAGGTTGGCCGCGGTCACCCGCACCGCCTTGATCTTCTTCGAGATCATCAGCTCCTTGACCGCCTTGCGGATCAGCGTGGAGAGCTCGCGCTCGAGATTGCGCACGCCCGCCTCCCGCGTATAGCGGCGGATCAGCGTGAGCAGCGCCTCATCGTCGATCCCCCACTCTTTGGCATCGAGGCCATGTTTGGACACCGCATTCGGGATCAGATGCTTGCGCGCGATCTCCACCTTTTCGTTTTCGGTGTAGCCGGCGATCCGGATGATCTCCATGCGATCCATCAAGGGCGGCGGAATATTCAACGTATTCGCCGTGGTGATGAACATCACGTTGGAGAGATCGTAGTCGACCTCGAGATAGTGGTCGTTGAAGGTGTGGTTCTGTTCGGGGTCGAGAACCTCCAGCAACGCGGACGACGGATCGCCGCGGAAATCCGATCCCATCTTGTCGACCTCGTCGAGCAAGAACAGGGGATTCGAACTTTTCGCCTTGCGCATCGACTGGATGATCTTGCCGGGCATCGATCCGATATAGGTCCGGCGATGGCCACGGATTTCCGCCTCGTCGCGCACGCCGCCGAGCGACACGCGCACGAACTCGCGGCCGGTCGCCCGCGCGATCGACTTGCCGAGCGAGGTTTTGCCGACGCCGGGCGGTCCCACCAGACACAGGATCGGTCCCGAGAGCTTGTTGGCCCGGGTCTGCACCGCGAGATACTCGACGATGCGTTCCTTGACCTTTTCCAGGCCGTAATGGTCGTGATCGAGGATCTCCTGCGCGTGCACGAGATCCTTCTTGATCTTCGACTTCTTGCCCCATGGGATCGCGAGCAGCCAGTCCAGATAGTTGCGCACGACGGTGGCCTCGGCCGACATCGGCGACATCTGCCGCAGCTTCTTCAGTTCGTGGGTGGCCTTTTCGCGCGCTTCCTTCGAGAGCTTGGTCTTCTTGATCTTATCCTCGAGCTCGGCCAACTCGTCGCGACCTTCTTCGTCGCCGAGTTCCTTCTGGATCGCCTTCATCTGCTCGTTGAGATAATACTCGCGCTGCGTCTTCTCCATCTGCCGCTTCACGCGCGTACGGATCCGCTTCTCGACCTGGAGCACGGAGATTTCGCTCTCCATCAGGCCGAGAACCTTTTCCAGCCGCTGGGTGACCACGCCGGTTTCGAGAATTGCCTGCTTGTCCGGAATCTTCACGGCGAGATGCGACGCGACGGTGTCGGCGAGCTTGGCATAGTCCTCGATCTGCTGGACCACGCCGACAACCTCGGGCGACACTTTCTTGTTGAGCTTCACGTAGCTCTCGAATTCCGTCACCACCGAACGCGCAAGCGCTTCCGCCTCAACGCGCTCGCCGAGCGTGTCTTGCAATGCAACCGCATCGGCTTCGAAATATTCCGTACGTTCGTTGTACTTGACGACCTTGGCGCGCTCGACGCCCTCGACCAGCACTTTGACGGTGCCGTCGGGGAGCTTCAACAGCTGCAGCACGCTCGCCAGCGTACCAACTTCGAAAATCGAATCGGTTGCCGGATCGTCGTCGGAGGCGTTCTTCTGCGTCGCCAGCAGGATGAACGTATCGGAACGCATCACCTCTTCGAGCGCGCGGATCGACTTCTCGCGACCGACGAACAGCGGCACGATCATGTGCGGGAAAACGACGATGTCGCGCAGCGGCAGCACCGGGAACGCCCGGACCTCGCCTGGCGGAGGGATGACACGTGGCTTGGACGGAGTCGTCATGGCCCAAATTTCCTATGTTTGTTGTACCCCTTCCCCGCAACCCGCTGGTGCAGCATTGCGGCGAAGTGTCGAAAGGCCGGGAAGAGCAGCGCGGCACTTGGCGAAGTCCGCGCCAAGAGCCAAGCGAACCCCTGCCCGGGCGAAGTTTGAACGCTGATATTGGACGATCGAACGCTCGCCAACATTAGGTGGCTACGCGTGCCGACGGTGTCAAGCAAACCCACAAATCCAGGCAAATCGCACGTCCGCGGGCCCCTCGCCGTCACTGCGGCCACACCCGGGAACCTGCGCAACCACGATATCCCGGAGGCTTAAGCACTCGCACCTGCATCGCCGGCACGGTCGGCGTAGATGTAGAGCGGTCGGGCAATCCCCTCGACCACCTCACGCGAGATCACGACCTCTTCCACGCCTTCGAGGCTCGGCAGATCGAACATGGTATCGAGCAGGATGCTCTCCATGATCGAGCGCAGTCCGCGCGCGCCGGTCTTGCGTTCGATCGCCTTGCGGGCGATGGCGCCGAGAGCCTCTTCGGCCAACGTGAGGTCGATGCTCTCCATTTCGAACAGCCGCTGATACTGCTTCACCAGCGCGTTCTTGGGTTCGATCAGGATGCGCTTGAGCGCGGCCTCGTCGAGATCCTCGAGTGTTGCGACCACCGGCAAGCGGCCGACGAATTCCGGGATCAAGCCGTACTTGAGCAAGTCTTCCGGTTCGACTTCGCGGAAGATCTCGCCCTGCTTGCGGTCTTCCGGCGCGATCACGCGGGCCCCGAATCCGATCGAGGTCGAGCGGCCGCGCGAGGAAATGATCTTTTCCAGACCGGAGAACGCGCCACCGCACACGAACAGGATGTTGGTGGTGTCGACCTGCAGGAATTCCTGCTGCGGGTGCTTGCGTCCGCCCTGGGGCGGCACCGACGCGATGGTGCCTTCCATGATCTTCAACAGCGCCTGCTGCACGCCCTCGCCCGACACGTCGCGGGTGATCGACGGGTTATCGGACTTGCGGCTGATCTTGTCGATTTCGTCGATATAGACGATGCCGCGCTGCGCGCGCTCGACGTTGTAGTCGGCCGATTGCAGCAGCTTGAGAATGATGTTCTCGACGTCCTCGCCGACATAGCCGGCTTCGGTCAGCGTCGTCGCATCCGCCATCGTGAACGGCACGTCGAGAATGCGCGCGAGCGTCTGCGCCAGCAGCGTCTTGCCCGAGCCGGTCGGCCCGATCAGCAGGATGTTCGACTTGGCGAGCTCGACATCGTTGTGCTTGGTCTGATGATTGAGCCGCTTGTAGTGATTGTGGACGGCGACCGAGAGCACCTTCTTGGCGTGATCCTGGCCGATCACGTAATCGTCGAGGACCTTGCGAATCTCCTTCGGCGTCGGAATGCCGTCGCGCGACTTCACCAGCGAGGATTTGTTCTCCTCGCGAATGATGTCCATGCACAGCTCGACGCACTCGTCGCAGATAAAGACAGTCGGTCCGGCAATAAGCTTGCGCACCTCGTGCTGGCTCTTGCCGCAGAACGAGCAGTAAAGCGTATTCTTGGAGTCGCCACCGCCGACTTTGCTCATTCCTATTCTCCGTAGGATCACCGCCGTGCCGGCAATCCGATCGTATAAGCGCCAACTCTAACAGGACCCACCCTAAGAATCCGTAGCACCTAGGGCACACCTTGTGGCGTTTTCACGGCCCATCCTGACCATCCGACTCCTAGCGAAGCACGCTAGAGGAGGGATAATCAAGATTTCATTAATGATGAAATTCCCGCCAATACCCATTTTTACCAACGCCGGCCCATCCGGCACCGGTTCCGAGATTCGCGCCCTCGCGAGCGCAAATTAGAGCACGATCAACCCGAGATCCGAAAGCCGCTTTTCCGCTATGGACCACGTCATCCGATAAGGGCACCGCACCCCGACACGGACGCGCCGTGCAACAACCTTATCGCCCAGCGGGACGCCGCAACCCGCGTCGAGCGCGGATTAACGCTTATCCGTGACTTCCTCGGCCCGCTTGTCGATCACCTTGTCGACAATACCGAATTCCCTGGCGCCTTCGGACGTCAGAAACATGTCACGCTCGAGCGCATCCTCGATCCGCTTCAGCGGCTGTCCGGTATGCCTCACGTAGATCTCATTCAAACGCTTCTTCAGGTTCAGGATTTCCTGGGCGTGCAACATGATGTCGGTCGCCTGCCCCTGGAACCCGCCGGACGGCTGGTGCAGCATGATGCGCGCGTTCGGCAGTGCGAAGCGCATATCCTTATGCCCCGCCGTCAACAGCAATGATCCCATCGATGCAGCCTGCCCGACGCATAGCGTCGATACCGCCGGTCGCACGAACTGCATGGTGTCGTAGATCGCAAGACCCGATGTCACCACGCCGCCCGGCGAGTTGATGTACATCGAGATTTCCTTCTTCGGGTTCTCGGCTTCGAGGAACAGAAGCTGAGCCACCACCAGCGTCGCCATCCCGTCCTCGACCGGACCGGTGATGAAGATGATCCGCTCCTTCAGCAGGCGCGAGTAGATGTCATAGGCACGTTCGCCACGGTTGGTCTGTTCAACCACCATGGGAACCAGATAGTTCATGTAGGTCTCGCTGGGGTCGCGCATTGTTGAGCCTGTCTTCCTTCGAAATCCACCTGGGGAGCTTTGCGCCACGGGCCTCGCGGGCGGCCTCACATGTAGTGATGGTTTGCTCGCAACAATAGGCCCGGACACGCGGGGGGCGGATAAGAGGTTCCTGGCCGTACCACGGCAGACCCGACCAGGGACTTCCAACCCAAAAACACAAGACAATTCATCGCTTCACCAGTCTCCCCTTCGACGCCTAAAACCCGATCGGACGGACCCGAGGGCTTTCACCTTTCGAAATTGAGAGCCGGACAACCATTCCGGCACCGGGGTGATTCCGGCAGAATGAACACCGTAACGTCGACTTGAAGATGCGGCCGAATTTCGACCCGCCAGCGCGGGCGACAACAGCAGGACCCTTTATCCCACGATTCGCCCGCCCGTCATCGCAAGCGATGCGAGGCGATTGATCGTCAGGCAGCCGACGCCGATTCGTCGTCTTCCTTGTAGAGCTCTTCGCGCGATACCTTCTTGTCCGAGACCTTGGCGAGCTCGACGACGAAGTCGACGACTTTTTCCTCGAAGATCGGAGCACGCAGTGCGCCAACGGCCGAAGGGTTCTTGCGATAATAATCCCACACTTCTTGTTCGCGTCCCGGAAACTGCCGCGCCCGATCGACCACCGCGCGGCTGACCTCGTCCTCGGTGACCTTGATGCTGTTCTTCTCGCCGATTTCGGCGATCACAAGACCGAGACGAACCCGCCGGTCCGCGATCGCGCGGTATTCCTGCTTGGCTTTTTCTTCCGTGGTGCCTTCGTCGTCGAAGGTCCGGTTCTGCGACTTGAGATCCGACAACACCGTATTCCAGACCCGATCGAATTCCTCGTCGACCAGCGTCGGGGGCGGCGCAAACCGGTGCAACTCGTCGAGCTTGTCGAGCAGCGTCCGCTTCAGTTTCTGACGGCTGACGTCGGCGTACTCGCGCTCCAACCGCTCCTTCACCGTGGTCTTGAGATTGTCGAGCGATTCCAGTCCGAGCGTTTTGGCGAATTCATCGTCGACGGTCATCGTGCCCGGCGCCTCGACCGACTTCGCGGTGACCTCGAACGACGCGCTCTTGCCGGCCAGCGTCTCGACCGAATAATTGGTCGGGAAGCTGGACGTGACGGTACGGTGTTCGCCGGCGCCGATGCCGAGCAGCTGCTCTTCGAAGCCCGGAATGAAAGTCCCCGATCCGAGCAGCACGGCGATGTCTTCGCCGGTCCCGCCTTCGAACGGCTGGCCATCGATGGTGCCGACAAACGAAATGACAACGCGATCACCCTGCTCCGCCTTGGCTCCCTCGCCCTTGGCGGTAAAAGGCTTGTTCTGATCGGCAATCGATTTGACGGCGTCTGCGACCTGCTCGTCGCCGACTTCGGCGACCAGACGCTCGATGACGATATCCTTGAAGTCAGCCAGTTCGATCGTCGGGATGACCTCCACCGCGACCGTGTAGGCAAGATCGGAATGGCCGGCGATCACGCCTTCGATTTCGCTCTGCTCTTCCGGCAGCGTGACCTTCGGCTCCATCGCCAGCCGGAAGCCGCGCTCCGACACGATCTGGGCGTTGGTTTCGCGCACCACCGCCTCGATCGCCTCCGCCATCACCGCGCGCCCATAGACACGCTTGAGGTGGTTGATCGGCACCTTGCCCGGCCGGAACCCATTCAGCCGCACACGATCCTTGAGTTCGACGATGCGCTCGTTGAGCCGCGCCTCCAAATCCGAAGCCGGGACCACGACCCGGAATTCGCGCTTGAGGCCTTCTGTGGTGGTCTCGGTAACCTGCATGGCGTTCGATCTCGTTGGATGCGTCGTTGGCGTTCGTTCAAAGGTCGAAAAGGCAAAGGTCGCAAAGTCTCGCGTCGCGGCTCGGTGGCGGCCGCAGGTGTGGTGCGGGCGGAGGGACTCGAACCCCCACAACTTTCGTCACGGGAACCTAAATCCCGCGCGTCTACCAATTCCGCCACGCCCGCAATGGGCCAGCTCGATCGGCGCGCAATCAGCCTGAGTGGGAACCGGTCAGCCGTCCGGATTGCGCGTCCAATTATAGAGTGACAGCGGGGTCCGACGCAAAACCGAATTCCACTTTTGCGGACCACGCTTTAGCGGCAATGCCGCTGAGCGGCGCGGCTTATATCACGCCCGCGGCGGATGACGCAGCATAAAAATAGGCGCCCATGGTCCGGTCCGCATCCCCCGTCAGCACCGGCCAAGATCCCCAAACAGCGCGCGATAGATGCCGGGCAGCGCCTCCGGCAGATCCTCGGAAATCAGACCCGGCCCGGCCTGCGTGCCGGCCTCCCCATGCAGCCAGACGGCAGCGGCCGCGGCTTCGAAGGCGGGCATGCCCTGGGCCAGCAGGCCGCCGGTGATCCCTGCCAGCACGTCCCCCGAGCCCGCCGTCGCGAGCCAGGCCGGGGCGTTGTCGTTAATGGCTGCGCGACCATCAGGGGCGGCGATGACGGTATCGGCGCCTTTCAGCACCACCATGGCTCCCGCGAGCGTGGCCGCACGCCGCGCCTGGTCCAGCTTCGAGGCCGTCGATTGGTCGCGGACGGCGGGAAACAGCCGGGCAAACTCCCCCTCATGCGGGGTCAGCACGGTTTCCGCCGGCAGCCGCGTTCTGATCGCCTCGAACAGGATTGTCGGCTGTTCGGCAAAACTGGTCAGCGCGTCGGCATCGATGACGACGCCGCGCTCGCCGGCGAGTGCCGCCAAGACCAAGGCGCGGGTCTCTGCGCCCACCCCCAGGCCCGGTCCCATCACCACCGCATTGCACCTCCGGTCGGCCAGGAACGTGGTCAGCTGTTGCGGCCCGTCGACCGCCCGCACCATGACCGCAAGGCTGGCGATGGCATTGGTCAACAACGCCGCTTGGGGTGAGGCCAGGGTCACCAGCCCCGCCCCCGCCCGCAGCGCGCCGCGGGCGGCCAGCCGTGCCGCACCGGTCGAACTGGCGCCCCCGGAGACCACGATGGCGTGACCGCGGTTATATTTATGCTGCGATAGGCGCGGAACCGGGAAGGCGCTGCCCCACAGCGGCACCGCATTGACGAAGGTCTGCGGCGCGATGGCCGCAAGCACCTTCGCATGAATGCCGATATCGGCGACGGTGACGGCGCCGCAGTGCAGCCGGCCGGGCAGCAGCACATGGCCGGGCTTGCGTCGGAAAAAGGTGATCGTCGTCTGCGCCCGGACTGCGTCCCCCATGATCGCCCCGGACGTGCCATTGACGCCGCTCGGAAGATCGACCGCCACCACCGGAATCCCCGATTGGTTCATCGCCTCGATCATCGCCAGCGCTATTCCGGTGACCGGACGATCGAGGCCGGCGCCGAACAGCGCATCGATGACGACATCTGCGCCTGCGAGGGCGGTGGCATCGGCAGCCTCCAACCGACCTTCCCAGCGGCTCGCGGCGGCGGCCGCGTCGCCCTTGAGCTTGTCCCGTTCGCCGACCAGCAGGACCCGAACCCGATAGCCGCGCGCAGCCAGGAGCCGTGCCGCCACAAACCCGTCCCCGCCATTATTGCCGGAACCGGCCACCACCGCGACCGCACTCCCGGCCGGCCATCCCGATGCGACCGCATCGGCGACAGCCCGACCGGCATTGTCCATCAGCGCGGTCCCGGGCGTCCCATCGGCGATCGTCAGCCGATCAGCCTCGGCCATTTCCCGGTTGGTGAGAAGCGCGATCATGCCTTGCATGCGATCAGTCCGTCTTTGCCGGCACTGTACGCCTGATCCGGAAGCGAAATCTGCGATCAAGCGCCACCGAAATGTACATACGCCGAATTTTGGAACCGGCGCAGGGACGGATTGACCTTATCCTAGGCGTTGTGCCTATTTGGTAAGCAGGCGATCGCCTGATGCTATCGTCATGCCACGCGATAGGCCGGTTAATGAGTTGAAACAGCGCAGTTTTCCGGCGTTTGTGGGGCTTGGCACGGACCCTGCTAACCGGAAGCGCGCGGCTCAACCCGCGGTTTGACCGCAGGCGGGCCAGGAGATGAAACGCGATGAAAAAAATCGAAGCCATCATCAAGCCCTTCAAACTTGATGAAGTGAAGGAGGCTCTTCAGGAAGTTGGACTGCAGGGAATTACCGTTACCGAAGCCAAGGGATTCGGCCGCCAAAAGGGACATACCGAGCTTTATCGGGGCGCCGAATACGTCGTCGATTTTCTCCCCAAAGTGAAGATCGAGATTGTTCTGGGTGACGATATGGTCGAGAAGGCGATCGAGGCGATCCGTCGCGCCGCCCAAACCGGGCGGATCGGCGACGGCAAGATCTTCGTCTCCAATGTGGAAGAAGCGATCCGGATCCGCACAGGGGAGTCCGGCTTAGACGCCATATAATTTAACGGCCGAACCAGGCCAGCCTCACAAAACACTGCCGGTCTTGAGAAAGGGTATGCTTGCCATGACGACCGCCAAAGATGTCCTGAAACTGATCAAGGACAACGACGTAAAGTATTGCGACCTCCGCTTCACCGATCCGCGCGGAAAGTGGCAACACGTCACCTTCGACATTTCGATGATCGAGGAAGAAACGTTTTCCGAGGGGCAAATGTTCGACGGGTCGTCGATCGCCGGTTGGAAGGCGATCAATGAATCCGACATGTGCTTGATGCCGGATCCGGCGACCGCGAGCATTGATCCGTTTTTTGCGGAAACAACGCTTGTGCTGGTCTGCGACGTGCTCGAGCCGACCACCGGGGAACCCTACAATCGCGATCCCCGCGGCATTGCCAAGAAGGCCGAGGCGCAGGTCAAGGCGCTCGGCATCGGCGACACGATCTATTTCGGTCCGGAAGCCGAGTTCTTCGTGTTCGACGACGTGAAGTTCAGCTCCGACCCCTACAATACCGGCTTCAAACTCGATCAGGTCGAGCTGCCGATCAACGGCGGCACCGACTACGAGGGCGGCAATCTCGGTCACCGCATCGGCACCAAGAAGGGCTACTTCCCGGTGCCCCCGCAGGATTCCGTGCAGGACATGCGCTCGGAAATGCTCGCGGCGATGGCCAAGATGGGCGTGAAGGTCGAGAAGCACCACCACGAGGTGGCCTCCGCGCAGCACGAGCTGGGCATGAAGTTCGCCCCGATGACGTTCATGGCCGACCAGATGCAGGTCTATAAGTACTGCATCCACCAAGTCGCGAATATCTACGGCAAGACCGCGACCTTCATGCCGAAGCCGGTCTATGGCGACAACGGCTCGGGCATGCACTGCCACCAGTCGATCTGGAAAGACGGCAAGCCGGTGTTCGCCGGCAACAAGTACGCCGATCTCTCCGAGACCTGCCTGTCCTACATCGCCGGCATCATCAAGCACGCCAAGGCGATCAACGCCTTCACCAACCCGACCACCAATTCCTACAAGCGGTTGGTCCCCGGATTCGAAGCCCCCGTGCTGCTCGCCTACTCCGCGCGCAACCGTTCCGCCTCCTGCCGTATTCCATGGACGACGTCCCCGAAGGCCAAGCGCGTCGAGGTCCGTTTCCCCGATCCGCTCGCCAATCCGTATCTCGGCTTTGCCGCGATGCTGATGGCCGGCCTCGACGGCATCAAGAACAAGCTCGATCCCGGTCCGGCGATGGACAAGGACCTCTATGACCTGCCGAAGGCCGAGCTGAAGCAGATCCCGACCGTGTGCGGCAGCCTGCGTCAGGCGCTCGAGGAACTCGACAAGGATCGCGCCTTCCTCAAGGCCGGCGGCGTGTTCGACGACGATTTCATCGACAGCTACATCGAGCTGAAGATGACCGAGGTTGTCCGCTTCGACCAGACCCCGCACCCGGTCGAATTCGAGATGTACTATTCGGCGTAAGGCGTATCGTTTCCTCCCAAGATCGCGACAGCGATCCAACTTTCGGGGCGCCCACGGGCGCCCCTTTCTTTTGCGGCGCGCGATACGCGAAAGCAGATGAACCGTTGCCGGCAGGCGTTCATGACCGCGAGCGGTTCCTGAGCGCGTCGGCCGCATCGCGCGGCAACCGGACGAAATCGACGAGCGCCAGCAGCGCCAGCACCGCGATGACCACGAACGCGATGTGGAAGTCGGCGGTGGTGAGCTTGGTGGAATCCGCGTGGATCAGCCCTGCGAGCCGCAAGGCGATCGCCCCGACCGCTATGCCCAATCCGGTCGCCATCTGCTGCAGCATGCTGAACAGCGTATTGGCGCCGCTCATGCCCGCCTTCGGCAGATCCGCGAACGCGAGCGTACTGAGCGTGGTGAACTGCATCGACCGCGCAAGCCCGCTGACGAACAACAGCGCCATGATCACCGGGATCGGCGTTTGCGGGGACAGCAGCGCGCAGCCGAAAATGGTCGCGATCGCGATGCAGGAATTGACCAGCAGCGTGGTCTTGAAGCCGAAGCGAGTGAGCACCGTGCTGGTCGCAGGCTTCATGCCGAGATTGCCGGCAAACACCGCCAGCAGCACCAGACCCGAGGCGAAGGGATCGAGCCCGAAGGCGACCTGAAACATCAGCGGCAGCAGGAACGGCAAGGCGGTGATGGCGGCGCGAAACACCGTGCCGCCGCGCACCGCGATCCGAAACGTCGCCACCCGGAACGGGTTGAGATCCAGCAGCGGATGCGGGGTGTGCAGCGCATGCCACACCGCGGCGCCCGCGACCGCGAGGCTTGCGAGCAGCGCCGCGCTCGCCAACGGCAACGACGCGCCGCCGCGGCCGATGGTTTCCAGGCTGTAGATCAGGCCGAACCCGGCAATCCCGGTCAGCGCGAAGCCCGCCCAGTCGAACGGACCGCGGCCCTCCCCGCGCACATTCGGGATCAGCGCCAGTGCCAGCCCGAGGCCGGTGAGACCGAGCGGCACGTTGAGCAGAAAGATCCAGCGCCACGAGGCATAGGTCGTGATCAGTCCGCCGAGCGGAGGCCCGAGGATCGGCGCCGCCAGCGCCGGCCAGGTCAGATAGGCGATCGCCGCCATCAGATGCTGCTTCTCGGTGTTGCGCAGCACGATCAGCCGTCCGACCGGCACCATCATCGCGCCGCCCATGCCTTGCAATACCCGCGCGCAGACGAATTCCCACAGCGCGTTGCTCGCGCCGCACAGCACCGAGGCCAGCGTGAAGGTGAGGATCGCCGACGCAAACACCGTCTTGGCGCCGAACCGGTCCGCGATCCAGCCGCTGGCGGGAATGAACACCGCGAGCGTCAGCAGATACGCCGAGAGGCCGACGTTGAGATCAACCGGGGCGGTTGCGAACGACACCGCCATCTGCGGCAGCGAGGTCGCGATCACGGTGCCGTCGAGCTGCTCCATGAACATGGCGCCGGCGACCAGAAGGGCGATGATCCGGGCCGGCCGCTGTGAATCGTTCATGCCGTACTTGAAGGTCGGAGGGCGGTCTGGGCAAGCCGCAAATGCAGCATGGTGCGGCCACGGGTGCGGACGCATCGGCGCGCTGCAACCCTGATTGGAACCGGCGGCTTTGCAGACGTCAGGGCTGTGTCGCCCGCAGCCTCGCCGCTGCGGCATCGACCGCTGCCTGGCGTTCGTGCTGTCGTCCGGCCCCGGCCGCGCGCACTTCGGCGACCAGCGCCGGGCCTGCACGTTCGGGCGATCCGGCGTCGAACGGTGGCTTCGGATCGTATTCAATGCCGAGCTGGATCGATCGCGCGACCTCAGGGCCGAAGATCTCGCCGGCGACGGCAAGTGCAAAATCGATCCCGGCGGTCACGCCGGCTCCGGTGATGACATTACCGTCGACCACCACGCGGTCGGCGACCGGCGTCGCTCCGAACGCCGCCAGCATTTCCCGACTCATCCAATGGGTGGTGGCGCGCTTGCCCTTGAGCAGGCCCGCGGCCCCGAGCACCAGTGCGCCGGTGCACACGCTGGTCACGTAGCGCGCGCCCCGCGCCTGCCGGCGAATGAATGCGATGGTCTCCGCATCGTTGAGCAGCGGGTTCATGCCGGCCCCGCCGGGAACGCAAATCAGGTCGAGCTGCGGACAATCCGAAAACGTCGTGGTCGGCATGATCCGCATGCCGCCGCCGGCGGTCACCGGCTCCAACGACTTCCAGATCAGATGCACCTTGGTGTCGGGAAACTTGATCAACACCTCGTATGGGCCGGTCAAATCAAGCTGCGTAATGTCGGGAAACAGCAGAAGACCGGCTTGAAACGGCATCGTCAACTCCTGGCGTGAGGCAAGATCTCAGTCGGCATAGACGCCGGACTTCTGGATGATCGGCACCCATTTGTCGATTTCGGCCTTGAGAAACGCCCGCAACGCCTCCGGCCGCGCCCGCTCCGGCGCCACCGCCTCCGCACCGGAGGCCGCCAGCCGGCTTTTCAGATCCGGATCCTTCAACGCCTCCTGCAGCGCGGACGACAAGGTGTTGATCACCGGTTTCGGCGTTCCTTTCGGTGCATACATCGCGAACCACACCGTGATTTCGAAGCCGGGAAGCCCGGCCTCGTCGGCGGTCGGGAGATCGGGCAGCACCGCCAGCCGGGTCTTGGTCGTCGCCGCATAGGCTCTGATCAGACCGGCGTCGACCGCCTTGAACACGTTGAGGGTCTGGTCGCACATGAAATCGAACTGGCCGCCCATCAGATCGCTCAGTGCGGGCGCGGTCCCCTTATAAGGAACGCTTGTCACCGTCGTATCGATCGCATTGAAGAACAACAGGCCGCACAGGTGCGACGCCGAACCGATGCCGGCATGGCCATAGGTCACGCTGCTCCGGCGCTCCTTCACGGAGGCGATGAAATCTTTGAAGCTGTCCGCCGGAAATGCCTTCTTGGCGACGAATGCCATCGGCGATTCCGCAATGATCCCGATCGGCTCAAAATCCGCGATCGCATCGTAGCGCAGGTTGCGATAGAGCGCGGTGTTGGCGGCGTGACCGAAATGCATGACCAGCAGCGAATATCCGTCGGGTGCCGCGGCCGCGACTTTGGCCGTCCCGATGGTGCCGCCGGCGCCGGCGGTGTTCTCGACGATGAATTGCTGGCCGAGAACCTTGCTCATCCCCTGGCCGACAATGCGGGTGATGGTGTCACCCGGTCCGCCCGCCGCGTACGGCATCATCAGTGACACCGGCTTGTTCGGAAACTCCTGTGCCATTGCGGTTGCCACCAAGACGCACAGGCATGCCGCGGCGATCGCCACTCGGTGCATCACATCCCCCCATCGCTTCGGCCGCTTCGGCCGCTCCGGCCCGTTTTGATCGGCGGAGCTGTGTGGGCTTGGTGCGCCCATTGTTCTTGGGCGACATCCCAATCTCATTCGCCGTTCGGGTCAACCCCGACGCCGTGCCGCCGCGCAAAACCGGGAACGCGCCCCCGCGATGTGAACGCTACCGGCCAAGCGCCGGATCGATCGCCCGTGCGCGCGCCAGATCGGCATCGGCGCCCGCGGCATCGCCGGTCTTTCGCTTGACCAGGGCACGATCGTAGAACGCGTTGGCGTTGGTCGCGTCGAGGCTGATCGCCTGATCGAAATCGCGCAGCGCACGCCCATATTGACCGGCATCGGCGAACACGGCGCCGCGGTTGGTCAATGCATAGGTGTTGGTGGGATCGAGCTTGAGCGCCTGATCGAAGTCCGCGATGGCGCGGTCGGCGTGATGATTTCCGAAATTGGCGATCGCGCGATTGTAGAACGCCTGCACGTTTCCGGGATCGCGCTTGATGGCCTGATCGAAGTCGGCGATCGCCCGCTCGCTCTGCCCCAGATTGAAATAGGCATGGCCGCGCCGGTTGAGCGCGTTGGCGATGTCCTCGGCCTGCGGCTGATCCGATTGAATGATCGCGGTGCAGGCCGCGATCGCCGCCGTGTCGTCCTCGCCCGAACAGGTCCGGTCGTTGTCCTCAGGGGTCTGCGCCGCCGCCGCGCCCAGCAGCAGGACCAGCATGACGGGGCCAACCACCGCCAGCATTCTGTCCATCACCTGGTTCCCACACCGATCGCGCCCGGCCGCGACCATCGCACCGCAGCGCGGGCAACTTTCCGATCGCCATCTTGCGCAGTCGCGGCGCCGGTGTCGAGGTGGGTAATGCGTTGCAAATCAGTGTCATGGCACCGTCATCAGGCCCTGTTAGCGTCACAATGTCAGGGATACTTCTGACAAGTGATCTGGCGCGTACCGGCCAGTGTAGTTTTGTTGCGTAGCGTGCGTGGTTCAGATGACAAGGGCGGGCTCGTCAGCCCGCCCTTCTTTTTTGTCGCCCTTCGTTTTGCAACGGTGCCGTGGTCGACGACGCGATCGCTAGGCCGCAACCGCACTTGCCGCGGCGTTGCCGAAGCCCACCGACAGCGCCGGAAAGCCGATCCCGGGAGCCGAGATGTCGGCGACCGACGGGCCGGCCTCCATGGTCTCGGTGCGATTGCGTCCATCCGCCTTGGCGCGATAGAGCGCGGCATCCGCACGTGCCAGCAGTGCGTCGAAGCCGCGCGCCGGATGACCGCATGCCGCGCCGACGCTCACGGTCGCACCGACCGGCTGACCGGAAATTTTGAGGCCGGCGGCCTCGAACGCGCAGCGCACGCGTTCCGCGATAGTGATCGCCTCGCCGAGCGTTGCCGGGACGATCGCCGCGAACTCCTCGCCGCCGAGACGACCGAACAAGTCGGTGGAGCGCATCGACGCGGTCATGGTGGCGGCGAACTGGCGCAAGGTTTCATCGCCCAACGCATGACCGAGGCGATCATTGATGGCCTTGAAGTGGTCGAGGTCGAAAATCAGCACGCTGATCGCCTCGCCTTTGCGCGCCTGCTGCGAGAACAGCAATTGCGCGCCGTCGCACAGCGCCCGCCGGTTCAACAGGCCGGTCAGTGAATCCGTCGACGCCGCGGTCCGGTGAATGTGGACCATGCGTTCCTTGGTCAGCACCAGCACGATGAACGCGGTCCCGATCGCATAGAGCATCGCTTCGAGCACGAAGACCGCCACCCATCCGCCGGCCAGGCTGACGATGCCCTGTTCCTGCGGCAGCAGGCTCGCAAGCGGGATCGGAAACAGGAACACTAGCCCATGCATGATCGGCACGAAAACCGCCGGCCAGCGGCGGATCAGCGTCTTGCGGCGCTCGCGCCAGAGCTCGTAGGCGGTGAGGAACGTGTAGCTCGAAATGATCAGCGAGGAGAGCACGATCCGCAACAAGGCGGATTGCTCGAACACCGGAAACCCCGAGGCCAGCAGCCAGGCTGTCGCTCCCGAGAACATCGCGACCCACAGGATGTCGCGGCCGTGAAACAACCGCGCCGCGGTCCACATCATCGCGCAGGCCACCAGCAGCAGTGCATTCGGCAGCCCCGATGGAATGAGGTTGGATCCGAAGCCCTGCAGCGTCCACAGCGAGACCGAGAAGCCGCCGACGAGATAAGCGGCGCCCCACCAGGCCAGCGCGCGGATGCGATCCTGCCGCCACGCATACAACAAGAACAATCCGAGAAGCGCCGTGACGCAGGTCGCAACAATGAACAGCGTCGATACGTCGAGCGAAAGTGTTGATCCGCTGCTTGCCGTGAACATTGCTCAGCTCCCAACTCTGTGTCGTGACGCGGAGCGTGGAGCCCAAACTTTTCGAAGTGGTTGCGTGAAGTCAGACGTTTTTCAATGAAAGAGCCGCGCAATTTCCGATGAAAGGCTTTGAAAATTTGGTCCGGATCGCAGCCACGTTTAGGACGATCGCGACCGGTATTTTCGCACCTGGCGACGGATCCGCCGATGCCGCAGCCGGTTCTGCAGTCAATCAAGCCTGTGCGGATTGCATAAACTTATTGGCGGTCAATTGCGGCAGCGCAGATTGCTTCAAGTTGTCGGCGCCGATGGTTGAATTTGGCAACAAAAAATCGACCGGGCGCCGCAGAAAAATTCGGACGCCGCAACCCAATACCGTCAAAAATGCCGAAAGCCGGACCACGGTACAATAAGACCATGGCCCGGCCATTCGTTGATTGAGGCGGTATTCGGAGGCTTCCCTGCGGGAGCGCCCCGGTTAGCGCTTGGAGAACTGGAACGAACGCCGGGCTTTGGCGCGGCCGTATTTCTTGCGCTCGACGACACGGGAGTCGCGGGTCAGGAATCCGCCGCGCTTGAGCACGCTGCGCAGATCCGGCTCATACTGCGTCAACGCCTTGGAAATACCGTGGCGCACCGCACCGGCCTGGCCCGACAGACCGCCGCCCGACACCGTACACACGACGTCGTATTGATCGGCCCGGCTGGCGGTCACCAGCGGCTGCTGGATCAGCATCCGCAGCACCGGCCGTGCGAAATACACTTCGATGGTGCGATTGTTGATCAGCACTTTGCCGGCGCCCGGCTTGATCCAGACGCGCGCGACGGCATCCTTGCGCTTGCCGGTCGCGTAGGCGCGGCCCTGCTTGTCCAGCTTTTGGATGTATTTCGGCGCCTCGGGCGCGGCCGGCTGAAGCGCCGACAATTGATCTAGTGACTGCAACTCGACCATGGTCACGCGCTCCTTACGTTTTTGCGGTTCATGGACCCGATGTCGAGCGGCTGCGGATTCTGCGCTTCGTGGGGATGGTCGGGACCCGCATAGACCCGGAGGTTGGCGAATTGCTGACGTCCGAGCGGACCGTGCGGCAGCATGCGCTCCACCGCCTTTTCCACGATCCGTTCGGGAAAGCGGCCTTCCATGATGAATTTCGCGCTGCGCTCCTTGATCCCACCGATATATCCGGTGTGATGGCGGTAGACCTTCTGCTGCAGCTTGCGGCCGGTGAACACCACCTTCTCGGCGTTGACCACGATGACATTATCCCCACAATCGACGTGGGGGGTGAATGTCGGCTTGTGCTTGCCGCGCAACCGAAGCGCAATGATGGACGCCAGCCGCCCCACAACGAGGCCTTTGGCGTCGATCGTGACCCACTTCTTCTCAACTTCGGCAGGCTTGGCCGAATAGGTTTTCATGGTCGTCAGGTCCGTGAGCTGGAGGCGCATTGGGGGCCGTTGCCGGATGCCCTTTGCCCAATGCCGTTCGGGACCGGCTTCTACACGAGGGCCCCCGGGCGGTCAACGCACGTGATGCAATTAAATTGTCGTGAGTTCAATGGGTTATAAAAATGGTATTATATTACCTAATTCCAATCACTTGATCTCGGGCGGAATTGAGTAGGTCGATGTCGCATGTGCCACTAGGTCCTCCTCGCCTTCCGAGCGGAGCGCGATATCGCCCACTGCGAGCCGCCTGCCGAGCTTCAGGAGGCGGCATTCGGCCTCCAGGGCCCGTGCCGGGGGCTTCCGCAGGAAATTGATATTGAGGCTGGTGGTGACCGCCAGGGGCCGCCATCCGATCGAGGCCAGCAGGGCGACATACATGGCGACATCCGCCAGCATCATGATCGTCGGCCCCGAAATGGTGCCGCCCGGACGCAGCGAATGGTCCTGGAACGGCAGGCGGACACGGCCGCCGCCATGCCAGACGGCGAGAATGGCGAGGCCGCTGCCCGGATTGAAGGTCTCCGTAAACTCCGCCTTCAACCGACGTTCCAGCTCGTCCGCGGTCATTAACGCCGCCCGCATCAGCGCCCTCCCCTGCTCGCACGGATCGGATACAATGCCCGCACCCGCCTTGGAAAGTCGATGACGATGCCCGCCGCGCCGGCCAATTCCAAATCCACTTCCAAAACCAACCCCAAATCCATGTCCGATTCCAAGTCGACCGGCAACGCGCCGCTGCTGCTGCGCGAGGACAATGACGGCGTTTGCGTGCTGACGCTCAACCGGCCGGAGGCGCGCAACGCGCTGTCGGAAGCACTGCTCGCCGCCTTGTCCGAAACATTCGCCGCGATCACCGGCGATCGCAGCGTGCGGGCGGTGGTGCTGGCGGCCGCTGGCCCGGCGTTTTGCAGCGGTCACGATCTCAAGGAACTGACCGCGCATCGCGCCGACAAGGATGGTGGTCACGCCTTTTTCGCCCACGTGTTCGCGACCTGCGGGGCGCTGATGCAAAAGATCATGGGATTGCCGCAACCCGTGATCGCGGCAATCCAGGGCACCGCGACCGCGGCCGGTTGCGAGCTGGTCGCGAGCTGCGATCTGGCGATCGCGTCCGCGCGCGCGCGCTTCGGCACGCCCGGCGTCAATATCGGCTTGTTCTGCACCACCCCGATGATTCCGATCTCGCGCAATGTGGCCCGCAAACACGCGATGGAAATGCTGCTCACCGGCGACCTGATCAGTGCCGAGGACGCGTTCCGGTTCGGCCTCGTCAACCGGGTGGTCGCGCCGGAGACCGAACGCACCGAGGCGATCGCATTGGCGCACAAGATCGCGTCCAAGTCGGCGATGACGCTGGCGATCGGCAAGCGGGCGTTCTACCGGCAGATCGATATGGGGATCGCAGACGCTTATCTTTACGGCGCCGGTGTTATGGTCGATAACATGAACAAGCAGGATGCCGACGAGGGCATCCGCGCGTTTGTTGAAAAGCGTGCGGCCGATTGGAAGGATTGTTGATGCGGATCGCGGCCATCGGAATGGTTCTGACCTTTGGACTGACCGCCCTGGCATCCGCACAGAACGCGGATCAGCGCGCCGCCTGCGGTGCCGACGCGAAGACATTGTGCAGCGGCGTGATGCCCGGCGGCGGACGCATTCTCGATTGTCTCGCCAAGCAGAAAGACAAGCTGTCCGACGCCTGCAAGAAAGTTGTCGCCGACCAGGGCAAATGATCGGCTCTTTCGGCGCGCCGCCGCGATGACCATATTGCGCCCAGCCAGCAGGCGGACCGATGAACCACGAGCGCTATGACGACGCCTATATCCGCGGGATTCTCAACACCGCGAAGACGATTGCCATGGTCGGCGTATCCGCCAATGTCAGCCGGCCGAGTTATTTCGCCTTCAAATATCTGCTCGAGCGCGGCTATCACATGATCCCGGTCAATCCTGGTCTTGCCGGACGCGAGTTGCTCGGCCAGAAGGCCTATGCGCGCCTGCTCGATATCCCCGAGCCGGTCGACATGGTCGACGTGTTTCGGGCTTCGCAATACGTGGTGCCGATCGTGGAAGAGACCTTGAAGATGCAACCGCGCCCGCGGGTGCTCTGGATGCAGCTCGGCATCCGCAACGAGGAAGCGGCCGCGCTGGCGGAAGCCAACGGCCTCAAGGTGGTGATGAACCGCTGTCCCAAGATCGAGTACGGGCGGTTGTCCTCGGAGATCAGCTGGATGGGAGTCAATACCCGCACCCTCACCTCGAAGCGGGCCAAGATCCTGGGCGGCGGCATCCAGCGCATGGCGCTCGATCGCACCACCACCGCCGGTGCGGCGACGCCGGCCACCGACCGCGCCGTTCGCGAGGAGGACGGCAAGGCGTCTTAGATTGCGATCGCAGCAATAGGTTTCTCGCAATCGGGGTCATTCCGCCGCACCCGTTCTCCGTTAACGCCGCGGCCGCAGCCTGCTTGACCGTGCGGCCGGGTCCGATAAACGAAAGGGCCTGAGTTGGGCCCGTGGGGCCCCGGTACCACGAGGAACGGCACCATGACGGAACGCACCCCGGGTTTTGCGACGCTTGCGGTCCATGCCGGCGCCCAGCCCGATCCCACCACCGGCGCCCGTGCCACGCCGATCTACCAAACCACATCCTTCGTGTTCGAGGACGTCGATCACGCCGCCTCGCTGTTCGGATTGCAGACCTTCGGCAACATCTACACCCGCATCGGCAACCCGACCAACGCGGTGCTGGAAGAGCGTGTCGCCGCGCTCGAAGGCGGCACCGCCGGCCTCGCGGTGGCGTCCGGGCATGCGGCCCAGGTTCTGGTGATGCACGCGCTGATGACGCCGGGCGACGAATTCGTCGCCTCCAAGAAGCTCTATGGCGGCTCGATCAATCAGTTCAATCACACCTTCAAGAATTTCAGCTGGAACGTGGTGTGGGCCGATCCCGATGACATCAGCACGTTCGAACGCGCCATCACGCCGAAGACCAAGGCGATCTTCGTTGAATCCATCGCCAATCCGGGCGGCGTGATCACCGATATCGAGGCGGTCTCAACCATTGCCCGCCGCGCCGGCGTGCCGCTGGTCGTCGACAACACCCTCGCCACGCCCTACCTGTGGAATCCGATCGAGCACGGCGCCGACATCGTCGTGCACTCGCTCACCAAATTTCTCGGCGGTCACGGCAATTCCATCGGCGGCATGATCGTCGATGCCGGCACCTTCAATTGGTCGCGCGAAGGCCGCTATCCCATGCTGAGCGAGCCGCGCCCGGAATATAACGGCATCATCCTGCACGAGACCTTCGGCAACTTCGCCTTTGCGATTGCCTGCCGCGTGCTCGGATTGCGCGATATCGGACCGGCGCTGTCGCCGTTCAATGCGTTCCTGATTCTGACCGGCATCGAGACGCTGCCGCTGCGCATGCAGCGCCACTGCGACAATGCCAAGGCGGTGGCGGGTTGGCTGTCGCAGCATCCGAAAGTGGCGTGGGTCAGCTATCCCGGTTTGCCCGGCGATCGCTACTACACCCTGGCGCAAAAATATTGCCCGAAGGGGGCCGGCGCGGTGTTCACCTTCGGCCTCAAGGGCGGCTACGATGCCGGCGTCAAGCTGGTGTCGAACGTCAAGCTGTTTTCCCACCTCGCCAATATCGGCGACACCCGCTCGCTCATCATCCATCCGGCCTCGACCACCCATCGCCAGCTCAGCGACACCCAGAAGATGCAGGCCGGCGCCGGATCCGACGTGGTGCGGCTCTCGATCGGCATCGAGGACAAGGAAGATATTATCGCTGACCTCGAGCAGGCGCTGGCGAGCGAGTAACCAGCCGAAGCTGCGGCGCGGCGCGCCCCGGCGGCCTCAGCCGCTCGGCGTGGGCGACCGCGATCGTCAGCACGATCAGCGCCATGCCTTGATGGCAGAGCGCGAGCAGCAGCGGTACCTGATAGATGAGCGTCAGGATGCCGAGGACCGCTTGCAGCGTCACCGCGCCGAGCAACACGGCGGCGCCCACCCATGCGGACCCGCTGGTGCGCGCGACATCGATCAGATGCGCGAGCGCGATCGCCCAGATCGCATAGGCCAGCATGCGATGGTCGAACTGAACCAGCAGCGTGTTCTCGAAAAAATTGCGCCACAGCGGGCTGTCGAAGAACAGCCGCCCGGCATCCGGAACCAAGGCGCCGTCGATCCGCGGCCAGGTGTTGTAGATCAGCCCGGCCCGCAATCCCGCGACCAGGGCGCCGAGATAAAGCTGCACCATCACCAGTCCGACCAGCGCCAGCGCCGTCACGCGCACCCGTCGCGGCGCGGCAATCATCGCGCGCTCCGACAGACCCTGGGCGGTCCACAGCGTGGCGACGAAGATCAGGCAGGCCAGCACCAGATGGGTCGCGAGCCGATATTGCGAGACCTCGACCCGATCGGCGAGACCGGACGCCACCATCCACCAGCCGACCGCACCCTGCAGCGCCCCGAGCCCGAAGATCGCCCATAATCGCGCGCGAAAATCCCGTTCGACCCACCCCTGCCACAGGAACCACAGAAACGGCAGCAGAAAGGCCGCGCCAATCGCGCGCCCGAGCAGCCGATGCGCCCATTCCCACCAGAAGATGGTCTTGAACTCGGCGAGGCTCATGCCGCGATTGACCCGCTGATATTGCGGCGTCGCCTGATATTTCTCGAATTCCTGTTGCCACTGCGCCTGCGACAGCGGCGGCAAGGTGCCGCTGACCGGCTTCCATTCGACGATCGACAGGCCGGATTCAGTGAGCCGGGTGGCGCCGCCGACCAGCACCATCACGAAAATCAGCGCGGCGACCGCCAGCAGCCAGGCGCGAACCGCGCGGCGACGCACTGCAAAGATGGACGATGGCTCTTTCATCGCTGATGACACGGGCTTGCGGGAGCGCGGCCGGACCATATAGAGCTAGCGGCGGCGCGGCAATCCGGCGCCCGCCGGGATCCATCACAGGGCCATCATGTCAGGAGTACGCTTGCCAATTCGCACCCGCAAGCTCGTCGGCAGCCTGGCGCTGCTCGTCCTGATCGCGGTGTGGACCTTTGTGGCGATGGCGATCGCGGTCGCGGTATTCCGGACGGAGAATTCGATCCTGGCCTGGGTTTTCTATGTCGTCGCCGGCGTCGGCTGGGTGCTTCCGGCGATGCCGCTGGTCAGTTGGATGCTACGGCCGGATCCGGCACCACCAATGACATGAACCCGAACTACGCCGCCTCGACGCGACGGAACCCGTTCCACATGGCGGTCGCCGCCCCGGACATCAGCACGCGCAGGTAGCGGCCCTGCTGAAACTCCCCGTCGATCAGAATCCGCGGCAAGGCCATCAATTGCAGCCGGTGCTCCGGAAACAACATTGCCGGCTGCGTCGTCACCGCGGTCTTGAATCCGAGTTCGCTCGCGATCACGAACTCCCGCTTGCCGACCGTACTGCGGTCGCCGAATGGATAGGCCAGATGGTCCGGCCGAATACCGATCGCGGCTTCGACCACCGCGCGCCCCATCTTCAGTTCCGAGCGCACGATCTCGTTCGACGCCTTTGCCAGGATCGGGTGGTTGACGGTATGGGCGCCGATGGTGACCAGCGGATCGGCCGCGAGTTCGGTAATTTCCGGCCAGCTCATGCAGAGATCATCGTTGATCGCCGCAACGTCGACGTCGTAGCGGGCGGCAAGGTCGCGCACCACGTAGCGGATGTCCTCTTCCGACGGCAGGCTGCGCAGCCACTGATAGATCTCGGCGTAGAGGTGACGCTTTTCCGAAACGGTGCGGCAGTCGAACCGCCGACCCTTGCCCTCGACCAGCAGCGCGATCCGATCGGTCTTGGCGATCGCGGCTTCCAGCACCACCCACCACAATTCCCCGATCCGGTCCGGGAAGCTGGTGGGAACGTAGATGGCGAACGGCACGCCATGCTTTTTCAAAATCGGATAGGCCCAGGCCTTGTTGTCGCGATAGCCGTCATCGAAGGTGATGCAGACGAACCGGCGGGTGAAGTCGCAGGCGGTGAGCCGCCGGTGCATCTCGTCCAGCGACACCATGTCGATCTCGGCGTTGCGCAGGAACGTGATCACGTTTTCGAAGAAATGCGGCGTGACCTCCATGACCCGGTTTGGCTGGAAGCCGCCGCGGCGCGGCGGACGGACGTGTTGCAGCATCAGGATGGCGCCGACGCCGCCGAAGAACGGCTGCATGACGCGATGCGCGCCGCTGAAATAGAGCGTTTCGAGGCCGGTACGGATCAGGGATTTTCTCACGCGATCACGCCACAATCCAAGGCTTCTGCCTTACAGGTCGTCAATCGGGCACAACGCAGGACTGGCAAGATAGCGCAGATGGTCCCGGCGGAAATCAGGCTGTGGAGCGTCTGCGCGAAATAATTTTGCCGGCCGCAGAAACGCGCTCGCCCGGCTCAACGCATGATCGGTCCGTGGAAAAAAACCGCGTTGACCGAACAGCGCGTCAAATACGCCTCGTCGTCGCCAACCACTTGCCATCACGCAACCCCCAACCCCCGACAAGGTTGATCATTACCAGTCATTCGTTGATGATTGCTTGCGAGGGCGGCGATGACCCGACAGATCGGTGTGATTTCGGACACGCACGGGCTGCTGCGACCGCAGGCGATTACCGCTTTGCATGGATCGTCTCTGATCCTTCATGCCGGCGACGTCGGCAACCCCGATGTGCTCGCGGCGCTGCGCCAGGTCGCGCCGGTGATCGCGGTCCGCGGGAACATCGACCATCAGCCATGGGCTGCCGCGCTGCCGGAGCGCAAAACCGTCGACGTCGATAGGCGGGTGATCTACCTCCTGCACAACCTTGACGATCTGGCTCTCGATCCGCCGCCGGCGGGCTGTCACGCCGTTATCACCGGGCACACCCATCAGCCGAAGATCGCGACCGTCGATGGCGTGCTCTACGTCAATCCGGGCAGCGCCGGACCGCGGCGGTTCAAGCTGCCAATCAGTATCGGCCGGCTGACCATCGCCGACGGCGCGCTGCGCGCCGAGGTCTTGGAGCTGCAGGTCTAATGTGCTTTTGCTGAGCCGCCCGCCCACCCGTTGGAGTCGCCGTCTTGTCCCCGATCATCGACGCCCATCACCATATTTGGCGCCTGGCCGACCTGCCCTGGCTGCAGGGGCCGACCGTGCCGCGAATTTTCGGTCCCTATGAGGGCATCAAGCGCGACTACCTGATCGCGGAATATCTGTCCGACATCGCCGGGACCGGGGTGGTCAAATCGATTTACGTGCAGGCCAATTGGCCGAATGACAAGGCGCTCGACGAAGTCGCCTGGGTGCAGTCGGTCGCCGACGCGTCCGGCTGGCCGCATGGCATCGTCGGCTTCGTCGACTTGCTCGACGACGGCGCTCCGGATCTGATGCGCGCGCAGTCCCGCGTGTCGTTGATGCGCGGGGTGCGCCAGCAACTGCACTGGCACGACAATCCGCTGTACCGGTTCGCGCCGCGGCCGGACCTGATGAACGAGTCCCGCTGGCGCAACAACCTCGCCCTGCTGCAGGACCATGACTGGCCGTTCGACCTGCAGATCTTCGCCACACAAATGTCCGATGGCGCGCGGCTTGCCCGCGATCTCCCCGGCATCACCTTCGTGCTCCAGCACGCCGGCATGCCGGAGGACCGCACGCCGACGGGGCGCAAGCTCTGGCGCGAAGGCATGCGCCGACTGGCGGACGCCCCCAATGTCAGCACCAAGCTGTCGGCATTCGGGACCTTTTTGCACCGCGTCGATCGAACCTACATCGCCGAGGTGGTGCATGAGACGATCGCGATCTTCGGCGCCGATCGCTGCCTCTGGGGTTCCAATTTCCCGATCGAAAAGCTGTGGGCGAGCTATCGCGACGTGTTCGACGCCATGATGGCGGCGCTTGCGCCGCTCTCGGACCGCGACCGCGCCGGCATCCTCCATGACAACGCCGCCAGGATCTACCGGCTCGCGCCCTAGCACGACGCCGTCGGCGTATGGCGTCGCAGGAAATCGCGGATCGCCGGCACCGAATAGTCCCGCCCCTCGCCTTTCCAGAATTTGAGATATTCCCCGCGCGGCGCGAGTTGCAGCAATTGTTCCGCCACCGCGGCCGGATGCGCGGTCTCGTTCCCGGGCATGATCAGCATCGGAATGTCGCAACCGGCGACAAAATCGCGGCTGACGCTGTGAACGAACTCCGATCCGAACAGGCGCGCGCCGAACGCCCGCATCACCTCCGGATCCAGCGACGCATTCGCCGCCAGCATCGCCGGTACCCAATTCTCGCTGAGCTGCTTTTGCGTATACGATATATTGTCCGGCACCCGCCCGATCGGCTGCATCAAGGCGAGCGAAGCAATTCGCTGCGGCGCCACTGCACACATTTTAAGTGCGAAGGTCACCCCGATGCAGGCGCCGAGCACATGACAGCGATCGATGCCGAGATGATCGAGCAGACCGAACTGGTCGCGTGCGTACAGGTCCCAGCCGTCGTTCGCCCCAACCGGACCGCGCGAGCGGCCGGCATTGCGCTGGTCCATGGCAATGACGCGAAAATCCGCCGCCAGCGATTGGGTCGGGTCCATCCAGCCCGGAACTTGTCCGGGATCGCGCGGCGACGAACGCCAGAACGAAATCTGCGAGCGCAGCGACCCCGGGGAGAAGCAGAGCACCGGAAATCCGGCTCCGAATTCCTCGTAGTAGATCTCTCCCCCCGTTATCGGCATCAATGGCATGCGTATTCCCCTCTCGCTTTCGCGCCGCTCGACCGTGCGCGACCTATTCCTTTTCCTGCAGGCCGATGCTTTGCGCCAGGGCGATCCACTTCCGGGTATCGACATCGATGAAGCGCGCGAACTCCGCCGGCGTGTTGACATTCGTCGGCTCGTAGCCCGCCTTCAAGATCGCCTCCCGCAGCTCCTGGTCTTCCAAGCCCTTGCGGATGGCATCGCTCAATTTATCGATCACGCTCTTGGGGGTGCCGCGCGGCGCCACAAAGCCGTTCCAGCCCAGCACGTCGAACTGCGGCAAGCCGAGCTTTGCCATTGGCTGCAGGGCGGGAATAAACGGCGAGGTAGCGAGCGAACTGATGGCGAGGCCTCGTAGCAAGCCGGTCCTGATCTGCGGCTCCGCCGTCTGCGCCAGCGCGAACATCATCTGCACATTGCCGCCGATCAGCGACGTCATCGCCGTATTCGGCTCGCGGAACGGCACGTGCACGATGTCGATGCCGGCCTGCGCCTTGAACATCTCGCCGGCCAGATGCGGCGGCGTCCCGATCCCGGTCGAACCGTAATTGACCTTTCCGGGATTGGCCTTGGCATAGGCGATCAGCTCCTGCACCGTATCGGCCGGCACCGAGGGGTGCAGCACCAACGCATATTTCACGTCGGTCACGTGAGCGATGGGCTCGAAATCCTTGCGCAGATCGAGCTTGAATCGTCCGGTCGCCGTGTTGATCGTGTAGGCGCCGGTCGCCAGCAGCAGCGTGTAGCCGTCGGGCCGCGCGCTCGCGACGGTCTGCAACGCGATGGCGCCGCCGGCGCCCGGCCGCTGCTCGATGATGACCTGGGTATTCAACAGGGCGGCGATCTTGGCGCCGAACAGCCTCGCCGGCGTGTCGAGGCCGGGTCCGACAATGATGTGGATGTATTGGCTCGGATAGTCATCCGCGCGCGCCGCCTGCCCCGCCACAAACAGCAGGAGCAGGCACAAAGCCAAGCGAAGCCCGCGCGTGCTCATGATGTGTCCTCCCCAGGGATGGGCGCGTCCCATCGTCAATCGGCGCTCTTTGAGCTGCGGGGGCATTGTACCGATGTTCGCGCCAGGGCGCTCGGTTTTCGATCCGGTCGGATATGGGATCTGTCATGCGCGACGCAGCTCCCCAAGGGCGGCATCGGCGCGCCGGATCGCAACGCGGCTGCAGTCTCAGTGCAACCGGGGATCGGCCTCGGCCGCGCGCTTGCGCTGGAAGCGCACGATTTCCTGCGCCGTCTTCAGTTTCAGCCGGGCGTAGCTCGCAAGGCTCTGTTCGAGTTCGTGCGCGGACATGCCGCCTTTCCCCGCCCGCAGCAGCAGCACCGCCTTGGCGCTGCGCCAGGTGAGGCCGGCCGCCCGGGTGAGGATCAGGATGGTCTCGGCGCGATCCTGGATCATCGCCCGTTCGACAGCGTCGACCGGCAAGTCGCACAACAACCCGAGCGCTACCGTGGTTTCTTCGAACTGTCCGGCCTTGGCGAACGCCTCGACATCGGCTTCGCCGAGCTTTCCGGCGGCGCGCAATGCACTCACCTTGGCGCGCGCCGTCGCGTAATCGCGTGAGACCGCCGCCGACCGCGCCTGCATGAGGCCCGCGGCACCCGCCACCGCGCGTTGAATTTCCGTGGTGTTTTGCGGGTCTTCCGCCTCGAGCTTGGCGCGCACCGTCAGCGACGCTTTCGCCAGCAGCTTGAGGAAATGATGGCGCGGAATATCGCCGCGGGCGCCGATCGACAGCGCAAGACTGTCGTCGCCTTCCGAGCGCTCGATCAGCTTTGCAAATCCCTCGTCGGAAAACTTGGCGCCGGGATTGGCGGCCGTGCTCTGCACCACAGCCCGATTGCCGCGTTCGATCAGAATGTCGGTGAGCGCTTCCTCCAGCGCCGGCCGTCGCGAAATCGCCAGCAGATGCAGTTGGCTCTTGGTCTTGGCGTTCTCGATCAAGGCGGCGCGATCGAGGCGCTGCGATTGGGTGAGCACCGGGCCGGCGACGTCGATGGCGTCGTCAAACGCGAGATTGCGGATCACCACCGGCGGCGCGTTGCGAATGGGGGCAAGCCGGCTTGCCAGCAGGACCCGGGCCGAGGTTTCGACGTCGGCGATCAGCCGCAGCAGAATGTCGTCGAATTCCGCGATCTGAACCTCGGTAAATTGCTCCGATCCGAATTCGAACAGATCGCTGACATAACGCAGCGCTTCGACGCGATCGCCGGTCGCCCCCGGCTTCAGGGCATTTTCCACCGTGCTGATCAGTGTTTCGGGTGGGACCATGGCTGCGATCCCCTACGCGGTCCGCCGCAGCCCGTCGGGGCTGTCGAGCACGAGTTGAGCGATCGGCACCGGCCGGCTGAGCAGATATCCCTGCGCTTCGCGGCAACCGGCCGCGCGCAGCAGTTCGTATTGTTCGCGGGTCTCCACGCCCTCCGCCGTGGTTCCGATCCCGAGGCTGCGGCCGAGGCCGATGACGGCGCAGACGATGGCGGCGCATTCCGCGCGATTGGACAGCTCGGCCACGAACGACTTGTCGATCTTGAGCTTGTCGAACGGAAACATCTGCAGATAGCTGAGCGAGGAATAGCCGGTGCCGAAATCGTCGAGCACGATCGAGACCCCGAGGCTCTTGAGCTCATTGAGGATGGCGACATTTTCCCCGTTATTGCGCAGCAGGATCGACTCCGTGACTTCGAGTTCCAGCCGCTCCGGCTGCAGGTCCGCATCCGCGAGCGCGCGGGTGACGATGTCGAGCAGGTCTCCCTTGCCGAACTGGACGGCGGACAGATTGACCGCCACCTTGATGTGCGCCGGCCAATGCGCCGCATCGGCACAGGCCTGGCGCAAGATCCATTCGCCCAGCGGGATGATCAGCCCGGTTTCCTCCGCCAGGGAAATGAACTGATCGGGACCGACCAGCCCCCGCATCGGATGATGCCAGCGCACCAGGGCTTCGGTGCCGCAGACCTCCTGGGTCCGCAGATCGATGACGGTCTGGTAATAGAGCTCGAACTCCGACCGCGCCACGGCATTGCGAAGATCGCCCTCGAGCGCCCGGCGCGACCGCGCCTCCTCCTCCATCCATGGTTCGAAGAAGCGGTAACCGTTGCGGCCCTGGGCCTTGGTGCGATAGAGCGCGAGATCGGCATTGCGCAGCAGTTGGTCCGGCTCGGTGCCGTTCTCCGGCGCCAGCGCAATACCGATGCTGGTCCCGATCATGACCTTATAGCCGTCGAGCACGTAGGGCTCCGTCAGGGCCTGTAGGATTCTGCTGGCGAATTCGATCGCCGACTCTTTCTGCTCTGATTCGGCAGTCTGGAGTATCGCAAATTCATCGCCGCCGAGTCTGGCAACCGTATCGGATTCGCGTGCGACCGAGCACAGGCGCTGGGCGACGGCCCGCAACAGCGCATCGCCGACGGGATGACCGAGCGAATCGTTCACTTCCTTGAATTGATCGAGATCGAGCAGAAGAATCGAGAACTTTTCCTGCCGCTGCCGCAACCGCGCCAGTGCCTCGCCGATCTTTTCCATGAACAGCGTGCGGTTGGCGAGATCGGTCAGCGCGTCATACCGCGCCATGCGGGTGATCTCGGCCTCGATCTTGCGCTGAGCGGTGACGTCCTGGTGAACCGCGATCCAGCCGCCGCCCTCGATCGGCTGATGGTTGACCGCAATCACGCGGCCGTCGCGCAGCTGATTGACCGCCACATGGGCATCGGCGCGGCGCACTTCTTCCAACCGGTTGTCGATATAGCTCTGTGCATCCGCGGGACTATTGCCGCTGCGGATGCGGGCCTCGAGGATCGTGCGCAGCGGCGTGCCCGGCCTGACCTGATCGAGACTGAGACCGTACATCGCGGCGTAGCGCTGGTTGCACATCACCAGGCGCAGCGTGCCGTCGAACATGCACAGCCCCTGCGACATGTTTTGCAGCGTGATCTCGAACAGGTTGGACTTGTGGGCGAGCGTGCGGTTCTGCCGGACCAGCAGGATCGTCCCAAGCAGAATGACGACGACGAGCAGCGCAACCACCGGCCCGAATTTCCGCAAATAGGCGTGCCAGGGCGCCAACACGACCGGCTTGCTGTAGGCCACCCGCACCACCAGCGGCAGCCCAGGCACCACCTTGTATCCGGCGATGCGCGGGAATTCGGTGAGGATGGCGTCGGATTCGTAGGCCCCGGAATCCGCCTTCGACACGTATTCGGCCAACAGCGGACCATCGGCAAAATTGCGCGCCAGCGCGCTTTCGATCGCCGGCTCGCGCACGATCAGGCGGCCCTCCCGATGCATCAGCAGCACCGACGCGCCTTGGCCGAGATTGATCGACCGATAGATGCTCGAGAAATAGGATGGATCGATCAGCGCCGCGACGATGCCCGCAAAGCTGCCGTCCGGATTGCTCAGCCGTCGCGCCACCACCGTGACCCAGTTGCCGCTCAGGACCGAGCGATGCGAGCCGACATACAAGCCCGCTTTCACATCGTCACGCAGCGCGGTAAACGGTGGATGGCCCGCAAGACTGCTTCCCAACGGCTCCCCGTCGGATGAGTAGGCAACCAACTCGCCGGTCGTCGAAGTCCAGCCGATGCCGATCAGGATCGGCGAGCTTTGCTTGAGATGACGCAGCGCCTCGCGAACCCGCTCGGCTTTCGGATATTCGCCGTTGCGCTGGTTCTGACGGATGATTTCCGCCTCGCGCAAGGTGTGGTCGACGGCCTCGAACGTCCGCGCGGTATGCTCGGCCAGCACCTCGGAAAAACTGCGCGCCGATTGTTCGGCGTCCTGAATCGCCGCGCGATAGCGGTTTTGCAAGTCGGCCAGGAACAGCGCGACGATCGCAACTGCGAAAAACACGCCGAACGCCGCAAGCGCGCAGCTTGGACACCGCGTCAATCTTTGAATTACCGCCCGCATCCCCAACCTGTCCCCAAAACCCGACTCTCCCAGTCGCCATGCTACGGGAGCCCGGTTATCTCTTCATTGCCCAGCCGGATCGGTTGGCTTCCTGGCTAATTTTTCGTTTCTCCACCCCACGTTACCGTCGCCACTACGACGGCTGGCACGGAACGCCGCGCGCGTGGGACATCGAAACGGTGCAGACGCCGATCCGCGCCGGCGATGCCGGGCCTCCGACCGACCCACACGGATGTGTTGCAAGGGCTGTCTGCAGGGTGCGTCGCCAGCACCAGCCGGGCTGGAGCCTTCGCTGAACCCACAATTGTCATAGCTGGGCGCGACTTTTCCCCGTTTTCACGGGCGAAATCGCATCGGTCGCAAGAGGTTGCATCGCTTTCGGCGCGTCACTATAGTCCGCGCCACTCGGAGCGTAGCGCAGCCCGGTTAGCGCACCAGTCTGGGGGACTGGGGGTCCCGAGTTCGAATCTCGGCGCTCCGACCAATAAAATCAGAGGCTTACGGGTTTTGCACCGGGCCGCAATCGAGCTGGCTTGCCGACCTTTAGCACCATGTCACGACAATTGAGCTTCCAAACAGCCGCGGGAAACCGTGGCCGTACCGAGTCCGAATGCTGTCGCCCCATTCTTGCGGACCGTAGCGAAAGCCGCATACTTCCCCTCCTTGGGGGAAACCATGCTTGCAGTCATTTACGCCAGTTTTCCGCTGCCCATTTCACTGGTGCTGTTCAGTCTTCCATTTTTGGTGACCCTCGCGATCGTCGCCGCGCTCGGTGCGGGCATCGGGTATTGCCTGAGCCTTGTGTTCGGCGCCGAGCCGACACTGGGCGCCGGTCTCGGCATTTGGGGCGCGATCATCGGCGGCGTCGGCGGCAAGCTTGCGCAGATGCCGCTGAAATTCAATGTGGTCGACGGCATCGATCCGGTCCTCGGCATGCCCTTGGATTTTTTTGCGATGGCGCTGATCGGGGCGATCGTTTTGGCGCCGCTGGCGCGAGCATTGCGTTGAACGATCTTCCGAAATAATCCACCGCGAGATTGGTCAAACAAAACCGTGATCGAGCGGCGAACGCTCCGCGCGGCGGCGGTGCCAGGACCACCGCGGCAATCTCCAAGCGCGCACGCCACAACCCGCGAACGGCGGATCGCACGACATCGAACCACGCCGTGGCGCGGTTGATGCCCGCGCATTTGCAATTTGGAGCGTCTTGAATTTCGGATCCGAAAATTCGCGAGCAGCGAGCGGTGTCACGCTGGCGTCACGCCACTGACACGCAAGCGCGGTTCACTACCCAGACACCTGCATTCCTGTTTGCGACCTCGCAAAGAGGCGCAGGCCCCCCCCGACATTCGAGGAGTCCTGACATGAGATTTCCAAAAGTCGCCGCTTTGGTTGTCGCTGCCCTGTTGCCGTTCGCGACGCCGATCACCTCCGCCCAGGCGAGCACCGTCGTGTTCGATTGGACGCTGACCGGACCCGCCGCATCCCTCGGCGGCGTTCCGTTGCCGGGCAGCGGCACCATCACGGCGATTACCGGGACCGGCGGCGAAGTCGTGACCGCGATCACCGGCACCATTGGCGGCGTCGCCATCACCGGGCTGACGACGTTCAACGGCAGCGACGACCTGATCTTCCCGAGCGGCACCACTTTCGTCGACACCAAGGGCCTCACATTCACCACGGCCACCGGGCAGCAGATCGATATCTTCAGTTTCTTTGCGGAGGGATCGCCGCCGTCGGGCAATGCCTATGGTGAAATTGCGAGCCCGGGCGGGTTCGGCGTCGGCACCTTTGATCTGACGGCGCAGACGCCGCTCCCCGCCGCCTTGCCGCTCTACGCCGCAGGTCTTGGCGTGGTGGGCTTCGTCGCGCGGCGCAAAAAGCGCAGGTCCGACGTCCCCGCCTGACGCGATCACAGCGGAATTCGGAGAGACCGCCTTCGGGCGGTCTTTTCGTTTATCTCCCGGGGCACCGGCTTTGCGCGCGCCCCGGACTGCCGTTCCGCGCGCGCCCGGCTAAGCCAGGCTCACATTCTTCAGCGGCAGGCTGCGCACCGGCTTGCCGGTCGCCGCATAGATCGCATTGAGCACCGCGGGCGCGACCACGCAGATGGTCGGTTCGCCCACCCCGCCCCAAAAATCGTAGCTCGGCACGATCACGGTCTCGACCTTCGGCATTTCAGCGAGCCGCATGATTTCGTAGCTGTCGAAATTGAGACGTGTCATGCGTCCGTTCTCGACCGGCATCTCGCCGTACAGAGTGGCGGTAAGGCCGAAGGCGACCGAGCCCTGCACCTGTGCCTCGATCTGGCTCGGATTGACCGGATGCCCGCAATTGATGGCGAGCACCATCCGATGCACTTTCAGCTTGCCCTGCGGGCTCACCGAGACCTCGGCGGTGGCGGCGGAATAGCTGCCATAGCCCATGAACTGCGCAATGCCGCGATGGACGCCGGCCGGCAGCGGCTTGCCCCAGTCGCCTTTCTCCGCCGCCGCGTTGAGCACGGCGAGATGCTTGGGATAATCCTGCATCAGCGCGCGCCGGAATTCGAGCGGATCCTTGCCCGCCGCTTTCGCCACCTCGTCCATGAAACATTCGACGTAGACGCCGTTCTGGTTGGTGTTGACCCCGCGCCAGGGTCCGACCGGCACATGGGTATTACGCATCGCGTACTCGATCAGCAGGTTGGGCACGCCATAGCCTAGCTGGGCGTCGCCCGGCTCGGCGTAATAGCCTTGCAGCTGCCGCATGTCCTTGCCGTTGACGATGCTGGCGGGACTGAGCGTCGCATTGATCGACTGGCCGGAGACGCGCACATGCAGGCCGACCAGGTGGCCGTCGGCATCGAGGCCGGCGGACAATTGGCATTGCGAGATCGGGCGATAGAAGTCGTGCGCTTGATCTTCCTCGCGGCTCCAGATCAGTTTGATCGGAACGTCGGGGAAATGCTTGGCGATCTCCGCCGCCTGGTGGACATAGTCCTGCGTTCCGCCGCGCCGGCCGAAACCGCCGCCAAGGTCATGGCGGTGAATCTCGCATTTTGCGAGCGCCATGCCGGATGCTTCCGACAATGCCGCGAGCGAGGCCTCCAGGTTCTGGGTCGGCACCCAGGCTTCCGCCCGGTCGGCCGACAGCTTCACCGTGCAGTTCATCACCTCCATGGTGGCGTGGGCGAGAAACGGTGTCGCATAGACCGCCTCGACCTTGGTAGCGGCCTCCGCGATCGCTTTCGCCGCGTCGCCATTGTGGCGATCGCCGTTGGTGGTGCTGGCGGCGAGACCGTCCTTGAGTTTGTCGGCGATGGTCGCGCTCGACTGCGACCCATTCGGCCCTTCGTCCCAGACGATCGGAAGCGCCTCGAGCGCTCTCTTGGCGCGCCACCAGGTGTCGGCGACGACCGCGACCGCGGTCTCCTTCACCTTTACCACTTTCTTCACGCCCGGCATGCCGGCGATCTTGCTCTCGTCGAAACTCTTGAGCTTGCCGCCGAACACCGGACAATCCTTGATCGCAGCGTTCAACATGCCCGGCAGTTTCAGGTCGATGGCGTAGACCTTGCTGCCGTCGAGCTTGTCGGCGGTATCGAGCCGCTTGAGCGGCTTGCCGGCGATGGTCCAATCCTTTGGGTCCCGGAGCTTGATCGCCTTGAGATCCGGCGGCGCCAGTTTCGATGCCGCCGACGCCACCTGACCGTAGCGGATCGAGCGCTTGCTCGCTGCATGGGTGATGACGCCATTGGACACCGTGAGCTCCCCGACGGGTACCTTCCATTGCTCAGAGGCGGCCTGCAGCAACATCATGCGCGCGGCCGCCCCGCCGCGGCGCACATAATCCTGCGAGGTCCGGATCCCGCGGCTTCCGCCGGTGCCCATCTCGCCCCAGGCGCGATTGCTCGCGAGATTGCGCCCCGGCGTGATCCCCTCGGTCGTGACCTTGTTCCAGTCGCATTGCAATTCTTCCGCTACCAACTGGGCCAGTCCGGTCAGCGTGCCCTGCCCCATTTCCGAGCGCGCGATGCGGATCACACAGGTATCGTCGGGCCGGATCGCGACCCAGACATTGACCTCGGCCGCAGCGCCTTGCGCCTGTGCGCCAACGCCGAATGGCACGTGCCATCCGAGCGCAAGACCGCCGGCGGCGGAGCCGATGATGAAGTTGCGGCGAGAGAGCGCGAATTGTCCGCGGAGCGTTTTGGTCATGGCTGCTCTCCCTACGCCTTGCGACCGTTGGCGCCGGCGGCGACGTGCACGGCCTCGCGGATGCGCTGGTAGGTGCCACAGCGGCAGATGTTGGTCATCGCCGCATCGATGTCGCTGTCGCTCGGGTTCGGATTTTTCTGCAGCAGCGCCGCTGCGGCCATGATCTGGCCGGACTGGCAATAGCCGCATTGCGGCACGTCGACGGACGCCCACGCCTTCTGCACGGGATGCGATGAATTCGCCGACAAGCCTTCGATGGTCACGATCTTGTCGGTCGGCTTCACGTCGCCGACCTGGATCGAACAGGAGCGCGTAACCTCACCGTTGATGTGAACCGAGCAGGCGCCGCACTGGGCGATGCCGCAGCCGTATTTCGTTCCGGTCAGGCCAACATGCTCGCGGATGACCCACAGCAGCGGCGTATCCACCTCGACCTGTACATCGCGCGTCTTCCCATTGATATTGAGTTTTGTCATGGGCGTCCTCCCTGAGACGCAAAGCATAGCCGGCAGGCCACCGCTTGCCTATGTCGGCCGCGTTGCCGGTGGATCACGCCTTTGCGACCTGGAAATCCTGCATCGAAGCGGCAGCGAACGGGTCTTCAGTCCCTGTTCGAGCGACCCTCGCAGCATGCATGCGATCGCCTTGCGACGACTGGCGCGGCGGCATTCGCGTTCCAGCGCAATGTCAAAACTGTGAAGAATGGCAGTCCGGTCGGCGAATGCCGGCTGCTGCTAAGAACCCGCAGCGCCTTTCAGGCGCGTCAGATTAAAGCGCACGACTTTTTGAGCGATCGCCAATTGCAGCCGCTCAAACTGCTTTTGGGCCTTGGCGAGATCCTGCAGCGATGAACTATGGCCGCTCGTGGGCATCAACAGGATGGCCTTTGCCGTCGTCCACGACACCCCGGACGCGCGCAGGAAGGTCAGGATCAGATCTTTGTCTCCGCTTTTCAGCACCAGCACCACATCGTTTATCGGGAGACGGGACATTGCCGCCAATGCGGCAGCCATCTCTTCGACCCGTCCGGTGCGGGCAAGCTGCTCCACTTCTCTGTCTTGGACATCGCTGCTCTTCAGCGGTGCTGGGCCGGTCCTATCGCCGGCGGGAGGGGCGCGTACGGGCGGGGCCGCCTGTTCCTGCATCTCCGCCGTCAGTTCGGCCAGCACCTGATTCAAGTGCGGATGGCTCCCGGCACCGGCCTCCGCCAGTTTCTTCTTCACCGCCTCGGACGCCTTCTGCACCAACGCGCGCAGATGCTGCGGCGGCAAATCCCTGCGAAGCCCAAGGACTTCGCCGAGCACGTCATCACCGACGGATTTCTTGACCAGAACTCCAAAGCCGGCGTCGGAAAAACGTGCGCCTTCATTTTGGGCAACGGATCGCACGACATCCCGGTCGCCACGGTCAACCAATACCGCGGTGACGGATTCGCTCAGCTCTTGGCGCTGGGAAATTGCCTGCAGATGGCTTTGACCTCTGGCCTTGGCGGCCGCGATCAGATCCTGGTCTCTCAGCCTAGCCGACTCGGTCAGGACCGGTCCGGCAACATAGACCTCCTCGTCACGGGCGAGCGTCCTCACCGCCTCAATTGGCGCATTGTTGATCGGGGCAAGCCGGCGCGACAGCTCGGCGCGCGCTTTGAACTCCATGCGCTTGGCGAGCCGCCCGATGACGTCATCGAAGATGTCGACCTGCTCCTCCGACAGATCCGCAGCCCGATAAACAAACAGATCGGTCACCCGCCGCAGCGTGGTGGACCGCTTGGTCTCTGACCCTGTCTCGATGGAAGTTTCCAACTCATCGATCAATGAGTCGCGCGACAGCATTCCCCCTCCAAAAATACCAGATAAGGCCTGCAGGCCGCCGTCATTACCGGCAGCATAGCGTCGTCAGTTTTAAGATTCGATTAGGGCCGATGGCGGTCTCTGCCGTTTCAGTGTGGTCGACCTGGACCGTGGGGGGCCGACACTTGCCCGGCGGTATCTTTAAATATTCGGCAACTTTCTCGCAGGCTTAAACACCGGACGGTTCCTCGCCTAATGACGGCGGAAGTTTCCATGGGAAGCTTGGCGTACTCAAAGACAATCTAGAGATCCTGCATCGAACCCGGAGCGAACAATTCGTCCGGCGTTACCAATCGGGACGACAACCCCTGTTCGAGCGACCAGCGCAGCATGCATTCGGTCGCCTTGCGGTTTGATTCGAACCCGTAGGGCCAGAAATCCGCCCCCATCACCGCCTTCGCCGCGGCGACTTCGGAGGTCAGCCACGGCAGGCAGGCCCGGTTGATCCCGACGTCGTCGATCTCGTCCAGCGCGATGGTCTTGGCCCTGGTGAACGCCTTCAGCACACTGGCGGCGAGCCAGGGATGCGCATCGACCAGGGACCGCCTGATCCCGACCAGATGCATGATCGGAAACAATCCGGTGCGCCGAAAGTAATCTTCCTCTGCGGTGCGGAAATCCGGCCACAGACGCGCGATGCTGGACGCGCCGCGCGTAAAGCATGACGGCGGCCGCGCTCCGATCACCGCGTCGAGTTCTCCGGCTTCGAGCATGCCCGACAATGTCTTGCCGTCTGCGATCGGTTGCAGATCGATGTCCGCGGGCAGCGTGATCGCCGTGCGTTCGGTCAAGCCGGGTTTGTCCATGCCGCCGCTGCGCCAACGCACGTCCTGCGCCCGCACGCCGTACTCGTCGGACAACAGGCCGCGCGCCCACAGCCCCGCCGTCATCTGATATTCGGTGACGCCGATGGTCTTGCCGCGCAAATCCTTCGCGCTCGCGATCCCGCGGTCGGTGCGGATATAAAATGAGGAATGGCGGAACACCCGCGAGAGGAACGCCGGGATCGCCACATACGGCGCGTCGCCGCGCGCCGTGGTCAGGATGTGGGAGCTCGCCGACAATTCGGTGACGTCGAAATCCTGCGACCGATAGGCGCGAACGAACGCCTCCGACGGGTAGACGTCGAACATGTTGGCATCACAGCCCTCGATCGGCACCCGACCACTGAACAACGGCCAGGTTCGGTCATAGGCGGCGCAGGCGACGGTGATACTCAATTTCGGCATGTGAGGTATTCCAGTTCCTTGCTCTTCAAATCCACACTGACATGTCGTGCAATGCGGCGATCGACCGATCTCCGCGAGCGCTGGATTGCACCAACGTCTGCAAGAGCTTGGCGCATTTATCCCTGGGCAAAGCCTGACCCAGCGGCGATCCGGCAAAGTTTACCACGCCGCCAACTCCCCTGGCATTCCGGCCCAACCGGGCTGCACCCCGCTACCGCTCTCTATATCCTTTGCCGGATGAGTTGGAGGGACGTGAATGCCTGACATTTGGTACTACGCGGTCTGCGGCCAGCAGATCGGGCCGGTCACCTTGCAGCAGCTGAAGGAGAAACTTCCGAATTTTCCGAATGCGGAAGACGTGCTCATTTGGCATGCGAGCTTTATCGATTGGCTGCCGGCCGGCGACGTCGCCGCACTGATCGCGGAAGGTCGATTTGGCGGCGAGACCGCGCGTCCTCATTGCGACAGAGAACTGACCCGCTAGTTCGCGCGCCGTCGGCCGCGACCGGGGGATTGTCGCAGGCCAGCGCGCCGCCGATTCACCCGGCGACCTCCGCAAACCATCAGACACGTCTTTGCAATGGCCGCAGCCGCTTGGACGGCTAGGCGACCGCGGCCGTCGTCTCGGGAGGTTCGCTGGCGCCAAATCCGGCATGGGTGTGCGCCATCCGGCGATCGTAGAATTCGATCACGCGCTTGGCGGTCTTGGCGCTGAGGCGATCGAAGCTCGCGAGCGCCTGCGTCATGTCCGCGTCCGACATGCCGCGTCCGGCCGCCTGCATCAGCAGGATCGCCTTGGTCGTCGTGCGAGAACACCCGGCGGCCTTGGCCAGAATGAGCACCATATCGGGCCGCTGATCGAGCAGCGCCCGCTCCACCAGATCGATGGAAAGACTGCCGAACAACGCCAGCGCGATCACCGTGCGCTCGAAATCCTGCGAATGCGCGCGCTGATGAATATCGCCTTCCGAAGGCTGCGCGTTCTTGTGCCGCCGCTTCGCCGCCCGTTTCGCGCGTGCGTGTTCCGGCGACTTGTCGCGGACTTCCGCGCTGATGGTGCTCGCGATCTCGGCGACGGTGTCGCGAATAAGGCCGGCCGCCTGCGGGTTTGCGTCGATCAGCTTGGCGCGAACCGCGGCCGACGCACTGTCGAGCAGCTTGAGGAAATAATGCCGCGGAATGTCCGGGCGCGCGCCGACCGAGCGGGTCAGGACGTGATCGCCCTTGGCGCGTTCGACCAGCTTGCCGAAACCGGAATGGGAGAACCGCGCGCCGCTGTTGTCGGCCACCGAACGCACCACGCGCTGGTCGCCGCGATCGACGAGGACGTCGGTGACCGCTTCGCTCAGGTTCGATCGTTGCGAGATGGCGTAGAGATGCCCCTGGCTCTTGGTCTTGGCATTGGCGACGAGATCATCATCGGTGAGTGCCGGCGATGCCACCAGGACCGGCGCCGCGACTTCCAGCGCATCGTCGAACGCGAGCGAGCGGATCACCTTCGGCGGTGCGTTGGAGAGACTGGCGAGACTGTGCGCGAGGCTCGCGCGCGCCTGCTGCTCGATTTCCTCGGTGAGGCACAGCAGCACGTCGTCGAACAACGCAATCTGCTGCGCAGAGAACCGGCTCGATCCGGCAATGAACAGATCGGTCACCCGCCGCAGCGCCACCAGGCGACGCTGCTCGGTCCCGTTTGACAACGCATCTTCGAGTTCTTCGATGAGAGACGAAATCTCGATCATGACCCGGCTCACTTCCGCATGCTGGTGCGATACTGATATCCAGCGGCTTTTCCCGCCGAATTGCAGCAAATGATACAGCTAATACGTGAATAATCTTTTTCTGGTTTTACGTAACCTACGGCTCAAACCCGCTTAAAATTTTAAGGATAGAAGTGGCGGCTTGCTTGCCGGCGGCGCGCCGAAACGCTCACCATAGCGATGTCATTCCGGGGCGGCGTGAGAGCGCCGAACCCGGAATCGCGACACCCGTTGCCCGATATAATGGTTTCCCAATCCGCCGCTGTGCAATTGTTCGCAGCGACCGGAAGAGCGCATCGCTCATGCCACAACCCCGGCGTGCTGGATGCCTCGCCGGATCTCCACCGCTAGCGCGACAGCTGCTGCGTCGTATTTTCCGTTCGTTTGTCGGTCCGGATCGCCGACGTGGTGATGCCGAGCGCGTTGAGCGCGCCTTCCGGATTGACCAGTCCGGCGCCGGCTTCGCCGACACGCGGCAGCTTCAGCCGCGAGGCCGTCGAGGTGAGTGCGGCGCGAACCTGATCGGGCGTGATCGTCTCCTTGCGTCCGATCAGCAGCGCGGCGACGCCGCTCACGTGGGCGGCAGCGACCGAGGTTCCGGTGGTGAGGTCATAGGTTTCCTCAGGCGCCGGAACCAGGACGTCGACCCCGGGCGCCGCCAGCGCGACGTATTTTCCGCGATTGGCGCCGGCAAAAAGATGATCGTAGGCATCGGTCGCGGTCACCGCGATCACGTTCGGATCGGCGCCGGGAAACAGCGGTGGCGATTTCGGTCCGGCATTGCCGGCGGCAGCAATCAGCACGATGCCCTTGTCGCGCGCCGCCTTGAGCGCGCGTTCCAGCATCAGGTCGCGCGGCCCGGCAAAGCTCATGTTGACGACGCGGGCGCCCTTGCTGATCGCCCAATCCATGCCGCGCACGATCTGGAAGCTGGTGCCCTCCGCGCCGCCGGTCGCGGTGTCGCTGAACGCCCGGATCGCGAGAATGTGCACGCCGGGCGCAACGCCCATCAGCCGGCGATGGGACGCGATGGCGCCGGCCATGCCGGTGCCGTGCTTGTGCGGCTTGCTCTCGCCGCCGACCGCGTCGAACTCGTCGATTACCACGCCGTCGAGATCGGGATGGTGGGTATCGATTTCGGAGTCGATCAGCGCCACCGTCACGTTGTCGCCTTCGGCCCGTCGGTGGACGGCGCCGAGCTTGAGCTTCTCCACCACGTATTGCGCGTTGTCGTACTGCTCCGCCTCTTTGGGGGGCGGCAGGCTGCCGGTGGCGTCCTCGTCCTGGCCGAGGGAGAACTTGTAGTTCGGCTGCGCCGAAGCGACGATCTGGTTCGCCTCCAGCGTCCGGATCAGCGTGCGGATATCGGTGCCGTCGGCGAAACTGAAGCGCATGATGGTGCGCCCGCCCAGCCCCATCGGTTCGGTGTCGAGCACGGTCATTCCAAGCGGTCCGGCCACCGCTTCGATCCGCGCCTTGTCCACCTCGGGTGCGAATTGCAGCAGCACTTCGTTGCTCACGAACCGGGTTTCGTTGAGCGGCGGCACGCCGCTGATGCTGCGTTCGCTCTGGTTGCGGCCGATGCCGTTGCCGGGCGGCGGCGGCGGACCTTGCGGCGCGCCATTCTGGGCAACCGCTTGCTGAGCAAGACCATTGGTCAGCGTATTGAGCACGGTGAACACCGGCGGCGGAATCGTCGGGTTCTGGTTTCCCGGCGCGACGAAGAGAGCGACCTGCTGGGTGCCGTAATTGGTGGTGTTGCCTGCGGGCGGCGGGGACGGCGTGCTGACGATCGTCGTGCCGCCGGGCGAACCCGGATTGCCTGTCCCAGTATTGCCGGTGCCGGTAGTGCCGGTTCCGGTGTTACCGGTGCCGGTGTCGCCGGTCCCCGTGTTGCCAGTCCCCGTGCTCCCTGTTCCAGTACTCCCTGTACCTGTGCTCCCCGTTCCAGTGTCGCCAGTTCCAGTGCTGCCCGTCCCCGTGCTGCCAGTGCCGGTGTCACCGGTTCCAGTATTGCCCGTTCCGGTGTTGCCGGTTCCAGTGCTGCCTGTTCCAGTGTTACCCGTGCCAGTGCCAGTGCCAGTGCCAGTGCCAGTGCTTCCAGTCCCCGTGCTACCGGTGCCGGTACTGCCCGTTCCTGTACTGCCCGTTCCTGTACTACCGGTCCCGGTGCTGCCAGTCCCAGTCCCGCCAGTATCGGGCGGCGGAGTGACCGGGGGCACCGGCGCGGACGATTGACCGATCAGCGATGGATAGCTCGCCCCGACTGTCGCCTGCTTCCAAACGCTGGCGCTGAAGCCGCTGGGAAGAGCGGCCGACAACTGCGCCGTGGTCATTGCAATCCCGTCGGCGCTAGCGCTTTGGCCGGTCGCTTGCGTGTCCCAGTACGAATGCGTCACGGTGCCGGCCACGCTCAATCCACCGGACCCGTCGGCAACCGGCACGTTGGATCCGTCGTTGCCAACCCCCAACATGAAATTATTGGTGCCGAGTCCGACCAGGCCGCCGACCGCGCCGCCGCTGCCGTTGACGCCGGTCACCTGGCCGATCGCATAGGTGGCATCGATGGTGCCGGTGTTGGCGCCGACCAGCCCTCCGACGAAACTGCTGGCGCCGCCACTGACCGCGCCGCTCGCGAAGGATTGCGTAATGGTTCCGGTCACGGCCGTGGTGGCCGCTGGACTGTTGGCGCCGGAGTTGATGTCTCCGAGATTGATTCCGACCAGGCCGCCGACAAAGCCGCTGGAACCGCCCGTCACCGAGCCGGAGGCAAACGTCTGGTCAATCGAACCGAGATTGGCCCCGACCAGCCCACCAAATGAACCGACTTGGCCTCCCGTGACCGGGCCGGTTGCGCTGGACGATGTGATCGCGCCGACGTTAAGGCCGGTGAGCCCACCCAGGAAGCTTTCCTCGAGATTGGCCGCGTCCGCAAAGTTGATCGCGACCGCCGACGTCGATTGCGTAATCGTTCCACCCTTAAGACCGGTGCTGAAACTGCCCAGCAAATAGTTGCCGCCGGCCAGGCCGCCCGCGATCACGATCCCCGTGCTCGACGAACCGCCGATCGATCCGGTCGCCGAGACATTGCTGATCGTCCCTGAACTGAGGCCCGCGATCCCGCCCAGATATTGAATACTCAGATTGGGATTGGCGGTGACGCTCACGTCGGTGAGGTTGAGATTGCGGACCGTACCGGCGTTCCAGGCAAACAAGCCGATGAACTCATTGGTCGCGTCGGTTGGCGCGATCTTCAGATTTTTGATCGCGGGACCCTGACCATTCACGTATTGGCCATCGAAAATGCCGGTGAACATTGGCGACACGTTGCCGGCAAAGTTTGTGGCATCGACCGTCGGCGCGAAGACATTGCCGCCGATCGGCGTGAAGCCTGTGACCGAACTCGCGTCGATGGTGCGACCGAGGGCGTAGGTTCCGGCCAGATTGCTGCTGATGTTTTGCAGGTCGCTGGCATTGTTGACCAGCATGTAGGCGGTCAGCTGAGCAGGATTGGAGACGAATGAACTGAAATCAGTTGGATTCGCGTATTTGCTTGGAGCAAAGGCAACATTGCAGTCGCAAAAGGCAGGACTCGGATTGTAGAAAATAGACACCACGCCTGAGGTCGATATTGTCACGCCTCTACCGAAGCTGACGGTGCCGGAACCCGTGCCGGAATTATCGGCGCGCAAGGTGACCGCACCGCCGCTAGCACTCAGTCCGGCGTTCATGATGATGCTGTTATACGCACTCAGAGTGAGGCTGTTGCCGCTCGACCAGTTGATCGCGGAATTGACCACAATGTCGCCATTGCCTGGGCTTGTTGCGCCGGGGCCGCTGGTGGTTCCGTCGGCGTTCGTCAACAAGACGACGTTCGCGTTGGCGAGAACACCCCCGATCACGCCGGCGGCGTTGGAATCAATCGTCAGATCAGTCGGATCCAGCAGCAGCGTTCCGACTTTTCCGTTCGGCGCGCCCAACTTCACGTCACCGGTAAAGTTCAGGACGCTCTTGCCCGACACCTCGGCAAAGCCGCCATTGCCGGACGTCAGCCCTCCGAACGCGACCACGGTCCCTCGAAACGTGGTCGTTCCGTCCGACCACACCACGATCTTGCCGCCGTTGCCGGTCGCGATCGCCGACGCGCTGATCTTGCTGGCGGCATCGATGATGACGTCGCTCGCGGTCGCAACGGCAAAGCTTTCAGGCGTGGCTTGCGCGATGCCCGCCGCCACCGCCGTCGGGTGACCGCCCGAGACGTCGCCGCCGATCAGCACCTTGCCGCCGCCGTTCTTGCCGGATGCGTCGACAGTCGCGGCATTGAGCGCGACCTTCTGACCCGTGACCACAATGGTTCCGCCGGATGTTCCGGCCTTCTTGCCCGCCGCCGACAGCGTGCCGCCGACGCGCACCGTCTGCGTCGGCGCGCCCGACGGCACCGTTGCCGCGGTGGCCGCGCTCAGCACGATCATGCCGGCTTTCTGGCCGACGGTGTTGGCTTCGATGATCCCGGTATTGTTGATGACGGAATCGACCACCTGGCGCGCGGCGACCGCGGTCAATTCCACCCGCCCGCCGTCGGCTTTGATCACGCCGTCATTCCTCACCAGCGCGTCCAGGGTCTTGCCGGTGGCGACATCCTTGACCGATGCGGCGACCTGATCGCCGACCGCGAGGTTGATGAGCTGATCGCCGTAGAGATCGAGGGTGAAGCCGTTGCCGGACGCGAGCCCGACCTTGCCGAGCGTCGCGACGATGGTGCCGCTGTTGCGCACGCCCGGCGCCACCAGCGCGGCAAACCCGCCGCTGCGCGCCGTGATGGTGCCGAGATTGACGACGGAGGCGTCGAGCCGGCCCGGCAGGTTGAAGACATAGCGGCCGGCCATCAGGTTGTCGTTGGTGATGTCATTGGTACTGGCGAGGAACCCGGCAGCATCGATCTTGGCGGTCGATCCGAACAGGATCCCGTCGGGATTGACCAGGAAGACGCGGCCATTCGCAGTGATGGTGCCGTAGATCTGCGAGGGCCCGAGATCGCCGGTGACGCGGTTGAGGATGACCGAGGAAGCGCCGGGCTGAATGAACTGCGTCTTCTCGCCGGCGCCGATATTGAACGTATTCCAATTGATGATCGCGTTGGCGCTCGACTGGGTTACGGTCACCGTCGACGTACCCTGTCCTTGCACGGTTGCGCTGCCGCCGACGACCTGCGATCCCAGCGGATTGGCGGCGGCCGCGCCGAGCCCGAGCAGCAGCCCGACACTGGCGAGCGGTAGAACACGGATGCGCTTGGTCATCGCGTTGTCCTCTAGTACCGGGCGTTCACGGCGAAGAAAAATCGCCAATCATCGCGCGGCCCCTCGACCGCCTTGGCCACCTGCAAGTCCGTGTTCAGGTATGTGAGCCAGCCCAGCCGCACGCCGGTGCCGACCGAGGCGGCATTGACCGTCGTCGGCGTTCCGACCGAAGCATTGCGCGTGAACATGTTGCCGTAGTCGGAAAACCCGTAGAGCTGAATCAACGACATTTGCGGGATCGATTGCGGCACGTCGTAGCGCAGCTCGCCGGTGGTTTCGAGGCAGGAATCGCCCAGGATCTGCGATGGATCGAACGCGCGCCCGAAATAGCGGCCGCCGAAGCCGCATTGCTCCGGCACCAGCAACGGCATGAAGGCGTATTGCGCGTAGCCGCCGATGAACGCGGAAAAATTATAGCCGAGCGGCTGCACCCGGTTGGCGGTGATCTCCACCTTGCTGAAATCGACGCGACCGGGCGCGCGCGACGCCAGCGGATTGTTGTCGCTGGTGCTGCCGAGCCCATCGATGCCCTGGCTGAAGACGAAATTGATCTGGTTGATCCCGCCGAGGCGATCGGCGGAATCGGCGTCGACCTTGAAGCGCAGGCCGCGCAGCCGGTCGTTGTTGAACGGCGCGTTCAGCATGTCGCTGTGGCTGTCGCTGGCAAACACCAGCCCGGACAAGGTCAAGTTCTGCTCCCGCGCCCGAAACACCGGATAGGCAAGACCGGACTCGAACACCGTGCCCAACGTTCGGAACTGCAACGTCTCCAACGTAAATGTTCCCGGCCTCCCCCAGCTGTCGCTGAAATTGGCAAACAGGTTCAATCCTTCGCTGGTGAGAACCTGGCGATAATTGCCCGCGAGATAGGTGAGTTCCTGCAGCGGCACCGCGCCGGCCCAGGTGAATGTGACCGCCTCGTGGGCGCCGATCAGATTGTTGGCGGTGGCGGAGCCGAGAAATTGCGTCGGCCCCCGCGCCGAGGTGCCGCGATTGTCGACCCGCGCAATGGCATCGACCGGCTTTTCCACCACCTCGACGATCAGCGTCGAGGCCGCGACGTTGCGGGTCGACGCCTTGAGCGTGGTCTTGAATTTCAATCCGGGCAGATCGCTCGCGAGCAGCATGTAGCGCTCGATGGTGCGGACATTCGCCGGCCGATCGGCGATGATCTTGGCGGCGTAGTCGGAAAAGAAATCGCGATAGCGCTCGAGCGCGGCCGGCCATTCGACCTTGTCGACATAGCCTTCGACCACCTCAATGCGGATCGTGGAACCCTTGGGGTCGAGATTCTGCGGCGGAACGATCGCGCGCGACAGCACATAGCCGTCGCTGCCGTATTTCGACGTGATCCGCTGCGCGAGGTCATAGATCGCCTGCAGCGGGACCGCATGGCCGACGAGTTCCCGATCGAGCTCGGCCAATTGCTCACGGCTGTAGACGGTCGAGCCGACGATCTGAATGTCGCGCACGACGATGGTGATTTTCTCCGCGCCCACCGGCGCGGTCGCGCCCGGCAATGCAATCGACGGCGCACCCGGTTGCGACTGCGGCACCGGCGGCTGGCCAAACAGTTCGCGTTCCCGGCCCGGCAGATTGCTGGAGGGCAGAGTCTGTGCAACGGCTGCAAAGGGAATGCTCGCAACTGCCAAAGCCAAAGCAGCGCGTCGAAACTGGGGAAACATCGCCCCGCCCCTTTTTGACGCATTCAATAATGTCGCGACCGACAATCGCCGCGACGTATTCGTTAATAAGTCTTAACACATAGGCGAGGCTGTATAATCCGCGCAGGCAATGCGATCGCGGTTTGCCGAACTCTGATACTCGATCGCAACAGTGCGGATGGAAGGAAGATAATAATACCATCGTCGTAAAATCAGTATCCGCGCGCGCTCACATAATGGCTTTATTCGTAGAGGGATAAACAATGGTGTTATATTGCGGACGCAGGCGGTACGAATATAGTCCGCCGATCAGCAACCGGACATTGATGTGACCGAACCGGACCGACGTTTCGTCGGTCATCGAACGCAGCACTGAATGCATGATGTTACCGCGTCGGTGCCGACGGCAGTGCCGATTCGCGGTCCAGACGCACAACCAGTCCCTCGTGCGCACGCAGTGCAATACCGTCGGCGACAATCGCGCCGTCGCGGTCGGCGCATGTCGATGCTGCGATCACACCCCTCCACGCCATCGAGCCCGGAAGCGTCGACACCGGAGTGCCGCCGAGATTGAGCGCGATCACCATGCGCTCCGTGCCTGCGACGCGCGCGAAGACGAGGACCTGGTCGTGCGTCATCACCGGACAATAGGCGCCCTCCAGCAGTGCCGGAGACGACCGGCGCAGCGCGATCAGTCTTCGATAGAGGTTGTAGAGCGAGCCCGCGTCGCTGCGCTGTTGCGCGACGTTGAGACCATGGCCGTTGTCCGCGATCGGCAGCCAGGGCGCAACATCTGAAAATCCCGCGAAGCGGCTCGCATCCCATTGCATCGGCGTTCGCACGGCGTCGCGGCCATCGGGCAGTCCGGCAATGCTGTCCGCGATCGGATCCTGCAGACGCGCGCGCGGAATCTCCGCCTGCTGCATCCCGATCTCTTCGCCGTAATAGATCGTCGGCGTCCCCCGCAAGGTCAGCAGCAACATCGCGGCGACCCGCGCCTGTGCGGCACCGATGCGCGAGGCGAGCCGTGGCCGGTCGTGATTGCCGAGCACCCAGTTCGGCCAGCCGCCCGCCGGAAGCAGCGCCTCATAGTCCGCGATCAATCGCGCGATCGCGCCCGCCTCCCACGGCGTCTCCAGCAGCGCGAAGTTGAACGGCAGATGCGCGCCGCGCAGATCCTGGCCGTAATAGGCAACGAGCTGCGTCAGCGGGAGATAGACCTCGCCGATCATGACCCGGTCGGGGCATTCATCGATCACGCGCCGCAGCATCGCCACCACGGCGTGAACCTCCGGCAGATCGGTGGTGTAGCGCGGCGTCAGCCGGCGGTAGGGCTTGTCGCCATCCCTGAAATCCGGGTTCGCCGGATTGTCGCGGAACTGCTCATCCTTGATGAGATGCCACAACACGTCGACGCGAAAACCATCGACGCCGCGTCGCAGCCAGAACCGCATTACATCGGCGATCGCCGCCTGCACCTGCGGATTGCGCCAATTCAGATCGGGCTGTGTGCTCAGAAACGCATGATAATAATATTGGCCGGTAACGACATCGTATTGCCACGCGCTGCCGCCGAACTCCGAGAGCCAATTGTTCGGCGGTCCGCCGCCGGGCGCGGGATCGCGCCAGAGGTACCAGTCGCGCTTGTCGCTGTTGCGCGAGGACCGGCTGTCGCAAAACCAGGGATGCCGATCGGAGGTGTGGTTCGGCACCAGATCGAGCAGAACCCTGATCCCGCGTTGATGCGCGCCTTGCAGCAAAAGATCGACGTCGGCGAGCGTGCCGAACAGCGGATCGACGTCGACATAGTTTTCGATGTCGTAGCCGCCGTCGCGCATCGGCGAGGGGAAGATCGGCGACAGCCAGATGGCGTCGACGCCGAGTTCGACGAAATGATCCAGCCGCGCGGTCAGCCCGGCCAGATCACCGTTTCCGTCGCCATCCGCATCCTGAAACGAACGCGGATAGACCTGATAGATGACGCCGTGCTGCCACCAGAGGCCGGGCGTCGCCACGGCGTCGGGTCAGCAGCGAGCGATCAGCCGCCGGCCCGGTCGTCGGGATCAAGCAGCGGCGTGATGCGACGCACCGCGACGCGACGGTTCTGGCGCTCCGGCTCCGGGGTCGGAATTTTCAGGAACTGCGAGCCATAGCCCTGGGTCGAGAGGTTCTCGGCCGGGACATGGAACTGTTCCGTCAGCACCACAGCGACGGTCTCCGCCCGACGATCCGACAGCGACAGGTTGTCGACGTCGGAACCGACCGCGTCGGTATGGCCCTCGATCAGGAACACCTCGCGCGGATTGCGCGCGATCGCCCGATGCAGGGCGTTGGCCATGAAGGCGAGCTTTTCGATCTGGTCGGGGCCCATCTGCCACGAACCGGTCTCGAAGGTGATGGTGTCGAGGTCGACTCGCGGCATCCGATCGCGCAGCATCGGTGAGTAGCGCACTTCGTCGAGCGAATAGCGCCGGGCGATGCGTTCGATCGGCGGCGCGGTCAGCGCGGCGTAGATATCGGCCTCACCGGCCCGGTCCATATCGACGATATAGCGCTCGCGCGGAATGCCGATCACCGGAACCGGAAGCTCGACGACGAAGTCCATCGATCGCTCCGGCGTCACCCAGCTGTTGTCGATGATGACGATCTCGCGACCACCGGGATCGCGGCGCGAGCGCCGGATCAGCCGGCCGTCGACATCGAGAATGGACTCGATACGAGAACCGTCAGCCTGCTCGATAATGGAAACGGTCTGATTGCCGCGCTGCTCGTTATGCACATTGCGCGCGCCGACGGTAAAGCGGTCGACCTCGTTGTGACGGATGATGGTGCGGCCGCCTTCCTGAATGATGGTGCGATCCGGTTCCTGGATAAAGACGCGATTGCCCTCGCGCACCTCATGGCGCTCCTGCCGCAGCGACGCGATGCCGGGCGCGGCCTGCTGGCCTTGCGGGCGAATGAAATCCTGGCTTTGCCGGATCTGGCCGGTGGGCGGAGCCACTGCGCCCGGCCGCACGACTTGAGCGGTCGGAGACTGGGTCGAACCCTGCGCGGGCTGGGTTTGCGCCGCAGGCGGCAATTTCTGCGGATTGGGCTGCTGGCCGAGGACCGGCGCCATCTTCTGGTTAGGCTGCTGTGCCGTCGGAGCCTGACCGGCCGGTCCCTGATTGGGCGGCTGGTTCTGCGCGGCCGGCGGCTGATGCTTGAGTTCGTCCCGATGCTCCTGCGCGGACGCCGGCAGCTGCTTCTGACCGGGCTGCTGGGCGGTCGGCGTCTGCGGAGACTGGGTCTGCGCGGCCGGCGATTGCGGGTGCTTGATCTCCTCCTGCGCAGTCGGCGGGGGAGAATGCTTGGTCGTGTCCTGAGCCGCCGGGGATGGCTTATGCAACTCTTCCTGCGCAGTCGGGTGCTGAGGCTGCGGTGCCTGTCCTTGGGCTGCCGGCGGATGCATCGGCTGTTCCTGTGCATTCCGCGGCTGCGGGGCTGCGCCCGGCTTCGGCTGGACCGGAGCCGTCTGAGCGGCCGGCGTCTGCGGCTGGCCCGGCTTGTTCTGTCCGGCGGGGTGATGCTCCTCGAGCTTCTTCTTCGGGTCTTCGCCCGCCTTCGATGGTTCCTGCTGCTGGGCAAGAATCAATCCGCCGCTTGTTTGTGCAAACGCGGCGATCGGATAAAGCGTCGCCAGGCTCGTCAGTGCCCCGGCGAGCAGGATGGATCGTGTCGAAAACATGGCTTTGGCCCCTCTGTGGCTTGAGCAACCGCGATCACACCGGCATCCCTGGGATTGGATGGGGTCGCAGCGTTGCTTGCGCTTGCGATTGATGAGAGTCGCATCTGCAACGACAGTCACCGGAAAATCATGTCGTTCTCACGGCAGGAACAGACTTATTCGTTGAACGAAGCAGCCGGTGCTGCGGCCAAAGCGCACCGTCACCGGATCTCGGCACGGTTCCCTTCCCCAGAAATCAGCAACCGCTCGGTCGCATCCTTGAGTGCGACGCCCGAGATCTTCTGCGTACGTATCGCGCGCAACAGAAACAGCAGTTTAAACGCCGCATCGCCATAGCCGATCCCATCCGGCCGAATATTCGAAATGCAGTTGCGGTCGGCATCGCTGGTCTGCGGCCGCGGACGCCAGGTGACATAGGCCCCCATGCTGTCCGGCGCCGACAGGCCCGGACGCTCGCCGATCAAAACCACGACCACGTCGGCCTTGAGCGCTTGTGCAACGGCGTCGCCGATCGCCACCCGCCCCTGCCGAACCACCACCAATGGCGCGACGCGCCAGGCTTCGCGCGCGAGCGTCGGGAGCACCTCCGCCAGCAAGAGCGGGGCGTGCACCATCGCTCGCGCCGACAAGCCTTCGGTGATCACGAACGCCACATCGCATGGATCCCGCGCCTCCGCTGCGAGCGACGCCCGGTCGGCGGACGCCAGCTGGCGCCCGAGGTCGGGCCGCATCAGGTATTGCGCTCGATCCTGTGCCGCACTCGCCGCGGTGCGCACCGGCAAACCCAACGCGCCGAGCGTCGCGCATAATCGATCCTGATCGAAGACCGCATGCACGGCATCCCGCGCCCGCGCATGGGCAAGGCGCAAGTCCAACAGCGGCGCCGTCGCAAGCGACGCCCCGCTGCGCGCCAATCCGATCCGCGCTGCGGTGAGCCCGCGCAAGCCGGTCCATGGGTCCGAGCCTCGCGCATCGCGCGCCTCACCGGTCTTGCTTGGCGGTCGACCGGACTTGTCCTTACCCCCGCGCGTCATCACAACCTCAAGCCGTCAGCAGGGCGCGAAAATCGCCCGGCATGCTCCGCGGCCGGATGCGACCCTGGTCGAGCAGGCCGCGCTGTTGTAGCCACGCCTCGAATTCCGGCGCCGGTTTGCGGCCGAACAATTCCCGCATCGCGATCGCATCGTGGAACGACGTGCTCTGATAGCCGAGCATGATGTCGTCGGCGCCCGGCACGCCCATCACGTAATTGACGCCGGCCGCGACCAGCAGCGCGAGCAGCGCGTCCATATCGTCCTGATCGGCCTCGGCGTGGTTGGTGTAGCAGACGTCGCAGCCCATCGGCAGGCCCAGCAGCTTGCCGCAGCAATGATCCTCCAGCCCGGCGCGGATGATCTGCTTGCCGTCGTACAGATATTCCGGACCGATGAAGCCGACCACGGTGTTGACCAGCAACGGACTGAACCGGCGCGCCACCGCATAAGCGCGTGCCTCCAGCGTCTGCTGATCGACGCCGTGATGGGCATTGGCCGACAGCGCACTGCCCTGCCCGGTTTCGAAATACATCACGTTGGTGCCGAGCGTGCCGCGCTTGAGCGAGCGCGCCGCGTCCTGCGCCTCCGCCAGCAGCGCGAGATCGATACCGAAGCTGCGGTTAGCGGCTTGCGTCCCGGCGATCGATTGAAACACGATATCGACCGGCGAGCCGCGGTTGATCAAATCCAGCGTCGTGGTGACGTGGGCGAGCACGCAGCTCTGGGTCGGAATCGCGAGCTTGACGCGCACATCCTCCAGCAGGGACAGCAGCGCATGCGCGCGTTCCGGGCTGTCGGTGGCCGGATTGATTCCGATCAGGGCGTCGCCTGAGCCGAGCAACAAGCCGTCGAGAATGCTGGCGGCGATGCCGCGCACATCGTCGGTCGGATGATTGGGTTGCAGCCGCACCGACAGATGCCCCGGCAAGCCGAGCGTATTGCGGAACCGGGTCACCACCGCCCGCTTGGCGGCGATCAGCATCAGGTCCTGCAGCGAACACAGTTTGCTGACCGCGGCCGCCATTTCCGGCGTGATCCCCGGCGATGCCGCCGCGAGCGTCTCCGCCGTTGCGACGTCTGATAACAGCCAGTCGCGGAAGCCGCCGACCGTCAGATGCGCAATCGGCGCGAAGGCGGACTTGTCCTGGGTATCGATAATCAGCCGCGTCACCTCGTCGTCGTCATAAGCCACGACGGGGTGCTCGAGGAACGTGCGCAGCGGCAGATCCGCGAGCGCGTATTGCGCTGCCACCCGCTCCTCGCCGCTCTCGGCCGCGATGCCCGCGAGCACGTCGCCGCTGCGACGAGGCGACGCCTTCGCCAGCAGCGCGACCAGATCGGGAAACACGTATCGCCGGGCCCCGATCGTCGCGCTGTACATGCCGGACCCTTCACATCTCACGTCTTGTTGGGACGGCCTCGCAGAAACGCGGCGATGTCCGGATCCGCCTGCAGCGCCGCCAGGTCCTGCTCCGACGGCAATTGCGGCTTGTCGCGGCTGGCATTGACCATGCACAGGAAGCCGAACGGTTCGTCTTGCGTGGCGCGAAACTGGTGCCAGGTCCACGGCGGAATGGTGATGAGGTCACCGGTTGAGACCGGACGGACATCGCGGCCGACCAGACAATGTCCGCGCCCGCGAAAGATCATCACCCCATGCATGTGTTCGTGCCGCTCCAGCGTCGAGTAGCCGTTTGGCGCCATTTCAAAGTAACGCAATTCGCCGGCGAGCTCGGGCTCGGAGATCAGCACCTGCCGGGTGATGTCCTTGAACAGCGCCTTCTCGTCTTCCTTGTAGGGGAGCACGTCGACGCCCTGCCAGCGATGGCCGGCCTTCGCCGCGCGGTGCGTCTTGCGCTCTGGAATTGACGCCTTAGCCATAGGTATATCCGTGCACCGCGCTGACGAAGTCCGAGGTCGCCGCGACCAGCGTGTCGCGCGCCTCCAGCAATCCGCCGCCGATCAGGAGCATCACATCGGCGCCGTAGAAATCAAGCATCTCGGGCACCCGGTCGCGGGTCATGCCTCCGGCCGGCACCGGCACGCTCGGACGCAGACCGTCGCGCTCGTCCAATGCCGTCTGCGCCAGGCGCTTGCAGGTATCTAGGGAATAGCCGAAGCGGCCGCCAGTGTGGGGAAACACCACCGCATCCGCGCCCAGCAACCGAAACAGCTTGCCGAGCAATAAAGCCGGCGCGATCCGCGCCGCACCAGCCATACTCGGATGCGCCATGAAGGCAATGCCCGAATGCTCGCGCACGAGGGTGTGAAAGTTGGCGAGGCCCGCGATCATCGGCGCAATCAGGACGATGTCGATGCCCGCAGCCGCGGCCTGCGCCAATTGCCGGCGCATGGCGTCGAGATCCCCCGACAGGCTCGGCGCATAGCGCGTCGCGCGCGATCGATCGGCCTGTTGCAAGGCCGCGGCAATCGCCTCGACGCGGGCCGCGAACGGCGAATAGGCCTGATCGGCGAGCCCATGATCATCCTTGATGTAGTCGATGCCGCCATCGGCAAACCGGCGCGCGAGCTGCGCAAGCTGGTCCGGCGACAGGCCCTGCGGCTTCAGCGCCGAACAGGTCAAAGCCCGCCGGCCGGCGCCGACCCGGGCACGCAAGTCGGTCAATCCGTGCCGCGGTCCGCCAAAGCCCGCGACCATCGCCGGCGGGAGGTCGACATCATGCAGCACGACGTCGTCTTGCAGCGAGGTGTTGCCGAACAGCATGTTGATGAGCTGCCCGGCGTCCTGGCCGACGGTCGCGGCCGCGAGCGCAATGCGAACTGCGAACACCCCGCTCGCCTGCTCCGCGATCGACTCGACCCGGCCGACGATCTCGGACGAGACGAAATCATCCTCGATGGCCGAAAGCGGCATCTCCACGCTTTGCTCGACCGCGATCGCCTGGGCGCGCTGGGCAATTGCGCGCGCGTCGGAGCGAACAAGATAGGTGACGTGGAGAATGGGCGTCATCAATTCAGGATTCGAAACCGATGCAGGACCTGGCGTCGCGCGCCGCCGGCTGCCGAGCCGACCCGGCGATCAATATCGCTGTGCGGGCAAAGTCAATCCGTCCACGCATTTGAGAAATGTGACGACGCTCTTGGCACCGCTTGACCACTATGCCACCTAGCGGGGCGGCGGACAGCAAGCCGCGCGAGCAGCACAAGAACTGCGCCTTTTCGTGCCCCGGGACCCAAGGTGAATTGCCCCCATGAGCCAAGCCATACAAATCCGGATGGGCGGCTACGGCCCCGCGACCACCGGCTTCAGCCGGTCATTAAAGTTCGTCGGCGACCGCCTCACGGCCCAGTTCGGCGATCGGATCGATGTCAAATATGTCTGGAATATCATGGATTTCGGCTATCGCGCCGAGGATATTCTGTGGCTCGTCGAGCACGGTCTGCTGACACTCGGCTATCAGTCCAGCAGCTACCTGACCGATCGCGTGCCCGAACTCGGCTTTGTCGACCTGCCGTTCCTGTTTGCCACCAGGGACCAGGCCCGCGCCGCCATGGATGGCGCGCTCGGGGACTTTCTCGCGCGCAAGACCGAACAGCGGGTGAATTATCGCATCCTCGGCTATTTCGAAAATGGGTTCCGCCATATCTCCAATCGGCTGCGCGCAGTGCATACCCCGGCCGATCTCGCCGGCATGCGCATCCGGGTGCTGCCCAGCGAAGTCCAGGCCCGCACCTTCGAACTGCTGGGCGCCGTGCCGCTGCGCTGGGATCTGACCGAGGCGATTCAGGCGATCGTCGCCGGCACCATCGACGCCCAGGAAAACCCGTTCGCCAACACCGTGACCTACGGCGTTCACAAATTCCACCGCTTCCACAGCATCACCAATCATTTCTATATTTCCCGGCCGATCTTCCTGCATCGCCCGACCTTCGACGCCTGGCCGGATGACCTGAAGGCGGCGATGCAACAGGCGGTGACTGCTGCCGTCGCCTTTCAGCGCGAGCTTGCGATCGAAGAGGACAAGGCCGCGAAGGACGCCATTCTCGACCAGGGCTGCGAGATCACCGAATTGTCGCGCGACGAGCACGCGCAATTCGTCACCGCGGTGAAGCCGCTGCATAACGACGCGCAACACGCCTATGGCGCCAAACTGTTTTCCCTGCTGCCCGCCGCCTAGAAAAAAACCGATTCGCAACGCCACAGGAAACGCCATGAGCAACGAACCCATTATCGGATTCATCGGTCTCGGCCGCATGGGCAGCCACATGTCCTCGCGCCTGATCGCGGCCGGCCATCGCCTGGTCGCCTACGACGTCGACGCCGCCGCGCTGCAGCGCGCGGTGCAGAAGGGCGCGACCGCGGCAAAGTCGCCGGCGGAGGTTGCCTCCAAGAGCGACATCGTGTTTGCAAGCCTGCCGACCCCGGACATCGTCAAGGTCGTGGCCCTGGCCGACCAGGGCGTGATCGCCGGCTCCCGCGCGCGGATGTTCATCGACCTCTCCACCACAGGACCGCGCACCGCCATCGAAATCGCCGAAGCGCTCGCCGCAAAAAAAATCATCGCGGTCGATTCACCGGTCAGCGGCGGCCCCGGCGGCGCCGAGAAAGGAACGTTGGCGATCATGGTGGCCGCAAGCCGCGGCGCCGTCGACGAACTGCGGCCGTTTCTCGACGTGCTGGGCAAGGTGTTCTGGGTCGGCGAGGAAGCCGGCATGGGCCAGACCATGAAGCTCGTCAATAATCTATTGTCGGCGGCCGCGACCACCATCACCTCGGAGGCTTTGGTGATGGGCGTCAAGGCCGGTCTCGATCCCGCCACCATGCTCGACGTCATCAATGCCGGCAGCGGGCGCAATACCGCGACCGCCGACAAGTTTCCCCGCTGCGTGCTGCCACGCCGGTTCGATTTCGGCTTCTCCACCGATCTCCTTTACAAAGACGTCAAGCTTTGTCTGGAAGAAGGCGAGCGCCTGGGCGTGCCGATGATCGTCGGCAATGCCGTGCGCCAGCTGATGGCGATCAGCAAGGCGCGCGAAGAGCCGGGCTCCGACATCACCCGCATCGTCTGCGCGGTCGAAGACTGGGCCGGCGTCGAGGTCAAAGGCAAAACCAAGGTTTAAGGGGTATACTTATTTGCGTCATTCCGGGCGCAAGCGCAGCTTGCGAACCCGGAACCTCGCGCAGCAAGCGCTGCTACCCTGCGTGCGTCCATGCTTCTCGAGATTCCGGGTTCGCGGGCTGACACCCGCACCCCGGAATGACATCCATGTGGAGTACCGACCGATGGCCCAGGACAATGTCTCCGACACCTACGAAGTCTACGCCATCCGTTACGGTCACCACGACCGCCAATCGCCCGCGAACTACATCGGCGGCGATCCCCACGATGTGCTGGAGCCGCTCGATTATTATGTGTGGGCGATCGTCAACCCGCAGGCGACCTTCGTCCTCGACACCGGCTTCGACGCCGCGATGGCCCGGAAACGCGCGCGCACGATCACCAAACCGATCGGCGAGGGACTGAAAGCCATCGGCGTCGATCCCGACGCGGTCGAGCAGGTGATCGTCTCGCACCTGCATTTCGATCATGCCGGCAACTACGATCTGTTTCCGCGCGCCCGCTATCACCTGCAGGATTGCGAAATGGCCTACGCCACCGGCCGCTGCATGTGCCATCAGACCTTGCGGATGCCGTTCGAGGCCGACGACGTCACCGCGATGGTGCGCAAGGTGTTTGCCGGCCGCGTCCAGTTCCACGACGGCATCAGCGAACTGGCGCCCGGCCTCAGCCTGCATCTCGTCGGCGGCCATTCCCGCGGCCTGCAATGCGTGCGGGTGAAGACGCAACGCGGCTTTGTCGTGCTCGCCGCCGATGCCGCCCATCTCTACCGGCACATCGACGAGCGCCTCGTGTATCCCATCGTCGACAGCGTGGCCCGGGTGCTCGAAGGCTATGATCTCCTCGACCGGCTCGCGAGTTCACGCCGCCATATCATTCCCGGCCATGATCCCGCGGTGCTGACGCGCTACCCCGCCGCCCGCGCCGGCCTTGAGGGCTGGGTGGTCCGGCTCGATGCAGAGCCGAGGGCCTGAACTAGCAAGCCTGTGGCCCGACCTCTGACTGCTATCGGCAGCAGAGCGGACCCCTTTGCACCTCCGGACCTATTCGCATTTTGACCACTGCGAAACCCGCCATGGCGAATGTATAGCCGGTATTAACCTATGGTTGTTTGTATATTCATCGTTAGTTCGCCCGATGTCGCGGAACGTGTGTCGCAATCATCATGAATGAGCGTCAAAAGATCCTCTTGGAAGCAGTTGAAGGGATGACCATTCAATTTCCGTTCTACTGCGATGAAGATGTGGTCAGCCATTTGTTATGTGATGAAGGCCTGCCGGAGCGGGAAAAGATCCTGCTGGGCGCCCTTGTCGAAATGGTCGACCAATGCCTCCAGCCCTACGAGAATGGGCCGATCAGATACGACGACGGAGTAGACACTCTTGCACAGTCTGCCGGTGAACATGCAGTTTTCGCTCTTGCGGAATTTGGATTGATGAATCGTGTCAGCGTCCGTCTGGGTCGATGGACGCCAGCAGGGAAGGCGTTTCTCGCAGAGGGCATGCGAGAGTGGAAGCAATGGAGGGACAAGCTGCGGATCGATGCGGAGGTGGCGCAGCGTGAAATCGAATTGAAGGCCCGGATCGAGAGACGCGCACGTCAGGTCAGGTGGGCGAAGTATGCGCTGTTTGCAGGATCTATTGCGGCAGGCAGCGTTCTCGCTGTCTGGATCGCAATTTTCTCTCTCAAGCTTTTCTGAAGACCTCTGACGTCCATTTCTCTGTGCGGCTTAGTTCGCTATTCCATTCACGATTTGTATTCTCCACATCTCCAACTGACGCCATTGTCCCGGAACGATAGAATGCCGTGCGCGCGGGATTCGGGAACATCAATGCCAACTGTGCTGCTGACACTCGACCTGATCGGCACATTCGTCTTCGCGCTGAGCGGCGCGACCGCGGGGGTGAAGCGTCGCCTCGATCTGTTCGGGGTTCTGGTGCTGGCCTTTGCCGCGGCCAGTTCCGGCGGCATCGTTCGCGACCTGCTGATCGGCGCGGTTCCGCCGGCCGCGGTCAGCGATTGGCGCTATCTGGCGGTCTCGATCGTGGCCGGCGTCACCACCTTCTATTGGCATCCGTTCATTGCCCGCCTGCGAAGTCCCGTTCTCGTCTTCGACGGCGCCGGGCTTGCCCTGTTCGCCGTGTCCGGGACCCAGAAGGCGCTTGCCTTCGGGCTGAACCCGGTCATGGCGGCGCTGCTCGGCATGCTGTCGGCGATCGGCGGCGGCATCGTGCGGGACGTCCTGCTGGCGGAAGTCCCCACCGTGTTGCGCTCCGAGCTTTACGCCGTCGCCGCCTTGGGCGGCGCCGCCGTCGTCGTCATCGGCAGCCTGCTGAATTTGTCCGCCAGCGCCGCGATGATCATCGGCGCCGCCTTGTGCTTCGGGCTTCGCCTGATGGCCATCTACTTCAACTGGCACCTTCCGACCGCGCGACCGATCGACTGACGCACAGCTTGAATACTGGAATCGACGATGACGCTTTCGCGATTGTTGTACTCATTCGGCGCCTTGCTCGCACTCTCGGGGCCGGCCCTCGTCACCGGAGCCGCCGCCGATGACATGGACACCTGCCACGACGCGAGCGGTGACGCGGCGATTGCAGCCTGCGCGCGCGCGATCAACTCGGGTCGCCTGACCGGCAATGACCTCGCCAGCGCCTACTACAACCGGGGCATCGAGTACGATGCCAAGGGAGACAGCGACCGGGCCATCGCCGACTTTAACGAGGCCATCCGTCTCAACCCTAAGAGCGCCAACACCTACAATAACCGTTGCAAGGCGTATAACGACAAAGGCGATCACGACCACGCCATCGCCGACTGCGACGACGCCATCCGGCTCAGTCCCAGTTTTGCTTTTGCGTATTTCAATCGTGGTGTTGCCTATCGCCACAAAGGCGACCTTGACCGCGCCATTGCCGATTACGATCAGGCCATCCGGCTCGATCCGAAATATCTGGAAGCCTACAACAACCGCTGCAAGACTTATGGCGACAAGGGCGACACCGACCACGCCATCGCCGATTGCAGCGAGGCAATCAGGCTCAATGCCAATTATGCCCTCGCCTACGTCAACCGGGGCAGCGCTTACAGCAAAGCGCATGATCTCGACCACGCCATCGCGGATTACGATCAGGCGATCCGCCTCGATCCCAATGCTGCCAGTACCTACAACGACCGGGGCATTGCCTACCGCAACAAGGGCGATCTGGACCACGCGATCGCCGACTACGACCAGGCGATCCGCCTCGATCCCAAATTTTTCTTCGCCTACGACAACCGGGGCATTGCCTATCGCAGCAAGGGCAACCTGGACCACGCCCTCGCAGATTACGATCAGGCCATCGGGCTCAATCCCCGATTTGTCGACGCCTACATCAACCGGGGCAACGCGCATGCCAGTAAGCGCGAGCTGGACCGCGCCATCGCCGACTACGATCAGGCGATCCGGCTCGATCCGAACGCCAGCCTGGCCATCAAAAATCGCGCCATCGCCGTCTCGATGCAGAAACACTGAAAGCGGGTGTCGATCACCCCGACCGCGGCGATGAGTCTCTTGGCAGGGTTTATAACATTGCTGACTATAGCGGCTCAGACTTGATCCATTCGCGGACATCTGCGCGCAGTCGGATCCCGGTGGCATCGGCCAAAGGCCGTCGTGCGCCCTGCAGCGGCGACATGTCAGGAGAGCAAACGATGAGCGTAGCAAAAGAAGAAAAGTTCGAAGCAGCCGGCGGCCTGAATATTGTCTTTCGATCCTGGCGTCCCGCCACCAAGGCACGTGGCGTCGTGGTCATTGTTCCCGGCTTCAACTCGCACGGCGGATATTACGGATGGGTGGCCGATCAGTTCGCCGCCGCCGGGCTGGCGGTTTATGCCGTCGACCTGCGCGGCCGCGGCAAATCCGACGGTGATCGGTTTTATGTCCAGCAGTTTTCGGACTACGTGAGCGATGTTGCGCGTCTGGTCGCCTTGGCCAAATCGCGCGACCCCGGCCTGCCGGTATTCTTGCTGGGCCACTCCGCCGGGGGCGTCGTCGCCTGTCTCTATGCGCTCGAGCACCAAGGCGAGATCGCAGGACTGATCAGCGAAAGTTTCGCCCATGAGTTGCCGGCGCCGGATTTTGCCTTGGCGGTGTTGAAGGGGCTCAGTCACGTTGCGCCGCATGCTCATGTCCTGCGTCTCAAGAACGAGGACTTCTCGCGGGACGCCAAGGTCGTGCAGGCGATGAATGACGATCCGCTGATCGCGCACGAAGCCCAACCGACCCAGACGCTCGCGGCCCTGGTCCGCGCGGACGAACAACTGAAAAAGGGATTTTCGCAGATCACGCTGCCGGTGCTCATTCTCCACGGCACCAATGACAAGGCGGCCAAGCCGAGCGGAAGCCAGCACTTTTACGACCAGGCCGGCTCCGCCGACAAAACCCTGAAACTCTACCAGGGCAGCTTCCACGATCCGCTCAATGATTTGGACAAGGAAGCGGTGATGGCCGACATCAAACGTTGGATCGATGCCCACCTGGCAACATGAACCGGTGCGCCGGCGCGCTTGGCACCGTGCAGAGGCGCCGGCCCGCCCTGGCCCCCTCGCGAACAGCTGGGCCGCTCACGCCGCTTCCAGCATCGCACCGTCCGGCGACACCTGCGCCTGCTCCAAGGCGATACGAATGCGCTCGATCTCCGCGCCGCCGACCTTGACCAGCGGCGGCCGCACCGCGCCGGAGGGAATCCGGCCGAGCAGAACCAGCGCCGCCTTCATGCGGTTGTGCATGTCGACGAACGGATCGGCATAGAACGCCGACGCCAACGGCTGCAGCCGATCATTGAGGGCGCGCGCCCGGGCGAGATCGTTGGCCTGCACGGCGGCGAACAGCGCACTCTGCAGATCGGCGACCACGCTGCCCATTCCGGACAGCAAGCCGCGGCATCCCAACACCAGGGAGCTGAACAACCAGGAGCTATGGGTCGACAGCACGTTCACCGGCCGCGGCAGAGCTTGCAGAACGCGGATATGACGCTCGTGCTGCGGCACGACATTGCACCAGTCCTTGATCGCGCGCACGCTCGGCACCGCCTCGGCGAGCCATTGCAGCGTCTGCAACGGATAGCCCTGCCCGCCCGCGAGCGGATACTGGAACGCGATCAGCGGCAGGTCGGTGGCATTGGCGATCGCCTGGAAGTGCGCCAACACCATCGCCGGCGTCTGGCCGAGAACGAAGGGATTGGGCGGAAACACCAACAGCGCGGAGGCGCCGCCCTCGTCGGCCATGCGCGCGAGCCGCGCGGCCTCGGCGCTGCCGTCGGCATAGATGCCGTTCACCACCGGGACGCGATCGCCGACCTCGTCCATGGTGATCTCGAGAATGCGGCGCTGCTCTTCGAATGTGCAGGACGCGACCTCGGTGGAATGCGCGTTGACGGTGAGCGCGCTCACCCCGCCGACGCCGGCAGTATGCCGCAGGTGCTTGCGGTAGGATGCCTCATCGATACTGAGATCATTGTGGAACGGCAGAATGCATGCCGGAATGACGCCCTTGGGCTCGAAATTGGGGTATCGGGACATGCAGATCCTCCTTCCAATACTCAATCATGGCTCTGGCCCGGCGGCCGGGGCGCTATTTTACGCGTAGATTCCGCCGCCGAATTGCTATCATATTATACGTCGCGAAACTCGGCATGCCATCGGCGAACCGCAAAAGGCGGGCCGCACAAACAAAGCCGGGACGAGATCACCAGGGAGGAAGTCCGTGTCCAAGGGAACACAATCGCCCGTATTTTGCGCCATCGCCCGCCATTTTAAACGCGCCCCGCTGGCCGCGGGATTGCTGAGCGTCGCCACTGTCATCGGTGTCGGCGGCGGCATCGCCCGCGCCCAGACGCCGCCAACGCTCAATCTCGGGCTGGTGACCTTTTTGTCCGGCCCGGCCGCGGGGCCGTTCGGCATTCCCGGGCGCAATGCGGCGGAATTGATCGTCGAGGCCATCAACAAGGGCACCTTGCCGGCGCCCTACAACCAGAAAGGCATGGCCGGCGCGACCGTGAACCTGGTGATCGTGGATGAAGCCGGCTCGACCACCGAGGTCGTGCAGTCCTTCCGCAATCTGGCCCAGCGGCAGAACGTCAACGCGGTGGTCGGCTATATCTCCTCCGGCAGCTGTTTGGCGGTTGCCCCGGTGGCGGAAGAACTGAAAATGCTCACGGTGTTCTTCGATTGCGGAACGCCCCGCATCTTCGAAGATGCCAAGTACAATTACGTCTTCCGCACCAGCGCGACCTCGACCATGGATAGCGTGGCCGCTGCGCGCTACGTCAAAGCCAAGTATCCGCAGACCGGTTCCTATGCCGGGATCAACCAGAACTACGCCTGGGGTCAGGATTCCTGGAAGGACTTCGACGAGTCCATGAAGGTTCTGGTGCCTGAGTCCAAGGAAGTGGCGAACCAATTCCCGAAGCTGTTCGCCGGTCAATACAATGCGGAAATTTCCTCCCTGCTGGTGAGCAAGGCCAATGTCATTCATTCCAGCTTCTGGGGCGGCGATCTCGAAAGCTTTATTCTGCAGGCCGGGGCTCGCGGGCTGCAGAAGGACTCGCGCATGATCCTCACGACCGGCGAGACCACCATGTTCCGCCTGCGCGGCCAGATCCCCAACGGCGTCATTCTCGGCGGCCGCGGCCCGTTCGGCGTGCTCGCCCACAAGAGCCCGCTCAACGATTGGTTCCGCCAGCAATATCAGGATCGCTACGGCACCCCGCCGATTTACACGTCGTATCAGATGGCGCAGGCCATCCTCGGCCTCAAGATCGCCTACGACAAAGCCTCAGCCGGCGCCGATCTGCCGCCGACCGATGCGGTCGGCAAGTCGCTCTCCGGTCTCAAATACGAGGCCTTTGGCACCCAGGTCGACATGGCGCTGGGCGACGGCCACCAGGCGGTGACCGAGACCGCCTACGGCACGTTCAACTTCAACAAGGACACCGACACGCCTGAGATCACCGACGTCGTCTATTATCCGGCGTGGTGTGTGAATCCTCCGCCCAGCGTCAAGAGCGCGGATTGGATCAAGGACGGCATGAAGGGCGCCAAATGTGACTGACGCGTCGACCGCGGATCCGGGCCTGATGGCCCCGCCGGAACGAAAGCGCGCTCATGCTCACCCTCGTCGCCATCAGCGTTGACGGCCTTGTCTACGCCGCTTGGCTGTTTCTGGTCGCCGTCGGCCTGACCCTCATCCTCGGTGTCATGCGCGTTCTCAACGTCGCGCATGGCGGGTTTTATTCCTTCGGCGCCTATACCGCCGCCTGGGGCATCGGGATCTATTTCGATCGCGGCTGGCCCGCGGCCGGCAGCTTCTTCGTGCTGGCGGCGGCGGCGATCGCCGTCGGACTGATGCTCGGCCTGCTGATCGAGCGCGGCTTGCTGCGCTGGATGTATGACCGCGACGAAGTCATCATCGCGCTCGTCACCTATGCGGTGTTCCTGATCCTGGAAGACGCGGTGCTGCTGGTGTGGGGCGTCGATCCCTATTTCGCCTACCAGCCCAGCACCCTGCTGGGAAATACCGACATCGCCACCTTGCCGTTCCCCAATTACGATCTCGCGCTGATCGCCCTCGCGCTCATCGTCGGCGGGATCCTGTGGTGGGTGCTGACCTTCACCCATCGTGGCAAGATCCTGCTCGCGGTGATTCATGACCGCGAAATGAGCGTGTTTCTCGGCATCAATGTGCCCCGCGTATTCACCGTCACCTTTGTCATCGGCGCCATGCTCGGCGCGCTCGGCGGCGCGGTGACCGCCCCGATCATCTCGGTGACCCCCGGCATCGGCGTCGAAGTGATCGTGCTCGCATTCGCGGTCGTGGTCATCGGCGGCATGGGCAGTATCGCCGGCGCCGCCATCGGCTCGCTGCTGGTCGGCCTCGCCCACGCCGCCGCCGTGCATCTGCTGCCGCAGATCGAATTGTTCGTGATTTACGCCGTCATGTCGCTGGTGCTGGCGCTGCGCCCGCGTGGGCTATTCAGCCAGGCGCAGATGCGGCGGATCTGACATGAAACGCGATCGCACCATGGCCTGCATCGCCGTCGTCTTGATCGCCCTCGCCGTCGGCGCCCCCTTGGTGCCGAGCTGGGTTGTTTTCATCGGCATCATCAGCCTCGCCAAGGGCCTCGTCGTTCTCGGCCTGCTGGTGCTGTGGCGCACCGGGCTCGTGTCGTTCGGCCAGTCGCTGTACTACGCGCTCGGGGCCTATGCCGTCGGGTTGGCCTATCGGCACACCGGCTTGACCGACGCATTCGTCGCGGTCGCACTCGCCGCAGCCGTCGCCGGTGTTGTCGCTTTCGTGCTCGGCTTTCTGCTCGCCGGCTACCGCGATCTGTTCTTCGCGATGCTGAGCCTTGCCTTTGCGATGATCCTTTACGGCGTGCTGGTCAAAAGCGAAACGCTCGGCAGCACCGACGGGTTCGCGATTCCGGTGCCGACCTTTGCCGGGTTCAAGCCGGGTGGCGCCGATGCCCAGGGCAACCAGATCATGCTGTTCGTCTTCACCGCGATCTGCACCTTTGCCGCGTGCTATGTCGCGCAGCGCTATCTCGCCTCCACCGCCGGCCACCTGACGACGGCGATCCGGGACAACGAGATCCGGGTGGAATATCTCGGCTACTCGGTCAAGCGCGCGATCCACACCAAATATGTGCTGGCGGCCATGTTCGCCGGCATCGGCGGCGCCCTGGTCTCGATGTCGGTCGGACATATCGATCCGGAAATGGCCTATTGGACGACGGCGGGAGAATTCGTGTTCGTCGCCATCCTCAGCGGGCCCGCGAGCGTGGCCGCTCCCTTTGTCGGCTCCATCCTGTTCGAACTCACCCGCAGCTATGCCATGGAGTACACGCCCCATACCTGGCATCTGGTGCTGGGCGCTGCCCTGCTGATCGTGATCATGTTCCTGCCGAACGGGCTCTGGTCCTTGTTCCGCAAATCCGCGCGAGCCACCTGACGTGGCGATCCTCGACGTCAAGGGCCTGTGCAAGAGCTTCGGCTCGCTGGTCGCCGCCTCCGACATCAACGTATCCGTCGATAGCCACGAGGTGGTCGGCATCATCGGCGCCAACGGCGCCGGCAAGACCACGTTCGTCAACCTGGTGACCGGCTATCTCAAGCCCACCCGCGGCAGCATCCAATTCGACGGGCGCAACATCACCCGCATGCCGCCACGCGCCATCATCCGCGCCGGCATCTCGCGTTCGTTCCAGGTGCCGCAGGTGTTCGGCAGCGCCAGCATCTTCGACAACGTTCTGATCGCGCTGGGTATCGCCCATGACGGCCAGTTCCCGGTCTGGCGGCCGCTCCGACGCGCCGATCTGGTCAGCGCTGCCGATCAGATCCTGGACCGGTTCGGCATTGCCGCCCACCGCGACGATCGCGCCAGCCAGGTCTCGCAGGGCGTGCGCAAGCTGATGGACATCGCCATGGCGACAGTGCACCGGCCGCGCCTGCTGCTGCTTGACGAACCGACCAGCGGCGTCAGCGTCGAGCAGAAATTCGCGCTGATGGACGTGATCATGGCGGCGCTGCGGGCCGAAAACATCACCGTGCTGTTCGTCGAACACGACATGGATATCGTCGCCCGCTACGCCACCCGCGTGCTGGCGTTCTATGACGGCACCATCATCGCCGACGGCGTCCCGCAGGACGTCATCGAAGACCCGCAGGTGCGCCGATACATCATTGGCGAACAACTGCGCCTCAAGGCCGAGCCATGAGCGGGACCCCGTCCGTCCTCGCCGTCGACGGCCTCAATGTCGACATCGGCGCCGCCAATATTCTACGCGACGTTACGCTGTCGATCCCGGCCGGGATGATGGGTGGATTGATCGGGCGCAACGGTGCCGGCAAGACCACGCTGATGCGCACGATCATGGGCCTGATCCCGGCACGCACCGGCCAGATCCACTTTGACACCCGCGATCTGCGCAGTATCGCTGCGTTCCAGCGCGCCCATCTCGGCATCGGCTACATGCCCGAAGACCGCCGGCTGATGCCGCATCTGAGCGCGCAGGACAATATCCTGTTGCCAGCTTGGATCACAGAAAGCAGCGGAACCGACGCCCGGCTGCAATGGATCTACACGCTGATGCCGGAGGTCGCGAAGTTTTCCGCTCGTCACGCCAATCAATTGAGCGGCGGACAACAAAAGCTGCTCGCGCTCGCCCGCGCGCTGATGTGCGGGACCAAGCTGTTGTTGCTGGATGAGCCGTTCGAAGGTCTCGCCCCGGCATTGGCCCGCCGTCTTGCCGAAGTGCTGACCACGCTGAAGACCGAAGGCCTGTCGGTCTTCATGGCGGAATCGAACGAAACCCATGTCCGCGATCTGTTCGATCAGGTGTTTCTGATCGAACGCGGAACGATTGCGCCGCGCTGAATTCCGCTTGGTCATTCCGGGGCCAGCCGAAGGCTGGAACCCGGAATCTCGAGCAGCGAGCGCGCGACACACGTTGCGTCCGAGCCTCTCGAGATTCCGGGTTCGCGGGCTGACACCCGCGCCCCGGAATGACGCCGGAGAGTTTTTCAGCAACCTGTTAGCGCATGATCACGCCCCGCCGCCGGCGCGATTCCAGCCGCGTCCCCGGTCGCCGAAGCCCTCGTAGCCGCGATCGGTCACCGCCACGGTATCTTCGAGTTTGATGAATCCGCGCGTCGGATGCTTCATCGTGGTCTCGATCGAGACCACCATGCCGGCTTCCAGCGGCCGCTCCGCGTCGTAGGCGTTGTAGGGAACCGGTCCGGTGCTGGTGAGCCGCGGCGCCTCGTGGCTGACCAGACCCATCCCATGCGCAAGGAACTCGATGTAGGGCTTGTGCGGCGAGTGGTCGATGCGCGCCTCCGCCACCGTGAAGATTTCGCCGCCGCGGGTACCGGATTTGATCGGCTTGCGGGCGAGCTGCTGCACCTCTTCGATGAACCCGAGCAGATCCTCGAGCTCGGCATCCGGCTCGCCGAGAATCCCCATGCGGCAGAGGTCGCCGATATAGCCGTGATAGTTGCCGCCGGAATCGATCGAGATGATATCGCCGGCCTTGACCCGCTGGTCGGACGGCGCGCGGTTCTGGCTGGTGCCGGCGGTGATCAGGCAATACTCGAACGTCAATCCGCGATTGACCTCGTTGCGGCGCAGGCTCTCGACGATCTCGCTCTTGCTCATGCCGGGGGCGCAGCGGCCGAAGGTTTCAAGCATCGCCGCCACGACGTGGTCGGAGGATTCCCGCAGCAGCTTGAGCTCGTGCGGCGTCTTGCGGGCCCGCAGCCGCTCGAGCGGAAACTGGGCATCGACGAACGTGTAGCCTTCCAATCCGTCCTGCAGCACCGCGGCGGCATCCGACGGCATGAACGACACTTCGACGCCGATACGCCGGACGCCCTTGCCGAGCCGCTTGATGTGCTCGACCGCGAGCTGGGCGGCATCCATGCTGGTCGAGGTCGATGTCTGCACCGTCGGCGTCCAGAACCGTCCGAGTTCCTGCTCGAACGCCTCCATGCGGTAGCCGATATAGGAGGCGTCCTCGGGCTTTCCCCGCCGGTAGACCAGGATCGGCAGATAGCGGCTGACGCCGATGGCGTCCATGTAGTCGAAGAAGAAAAACCGGTAGCCGCCGAAGAGATATTGAATGTTGTGCTTGGAGGTGACGATCAACACGTCGATGCCGGCGTCAGCCAGCAGCCGATCCAGATGATCGGTGTCGAATGGAATAGCCTTGGCGGCTTTTGCGGCAACGTCCAGCATCGTGGCCTCCCATTGAGTCTCGTTGAGTCTTTGTGAGTCTTGCCTAACCGCAGCAGCGGTCCGCAATCCCCCTTCTAAACCCACCAAAGCGTCAAATCTGTGCCAGCGGTTTTGTTTCGGATTGAAACAATCTGCCCTACCCAAAGAGCGCAGCGTAAAGGCCAAACCCGAGCGTGGCGCTGAGCACCGCCTCGATGGTCTTGAACGGCGTATCCATGTCGTCCGCGAGATAGGGAAACAGCATCATCCCCAGCGGAAACACAATGACGACGACGGCGGCCACGCAGGCCAGCTTGATCAGAATCGGTTGGATAGACAACGTTGCCCCCAGAAGAACCCGCGCCCACATGCGGATTTCGGTCCCAGTGCCTCCGTGTCGGAGACCCCCCTGAGCCGGACGGGACTTTAATCAGCCCACGCCAGCCGGCACAAGTCCGCGGGCGGCGAACCAACCGGGAACCGGTCTTTTACGCCAGTCCGGCTAACCCCCGCGGCGCAGATAGCCCGCGCCCATCACATAGATCCCGATCGCGCAGAGCGTCGCGCTGACCCACGGCCCCGGCATCATGTCGCGCTCGAGCGTCACCAGCGCCAGCACGGACCAGACCACGAGCAGCGTCACATTAAGGTAACGCAGGCGCACGACCCGGACCGGATGGATGAACGGAAACGGCACGAAGGTAAGGCCGGCAAGCACCAGAATGACACCGAGGCCGATCCACGGCGGCGGTTTGAGCAGCAATAAGTAGAACGCGACCAGATTCCACAACACCGGAAAGCCGCGAAAGTAGTTGTCCTCGGTCTTCATCTGCCGGTCGGCGAAATACAGCGTGCTGACCACCGCAATAATGACCCCGGCGGCAAGCGCCAGCGATTCCGGTAGCAGCCCGCTGGCAACGATGGCGTAAGCGGGCACGAACACGTAGGTGACGAAATCGACCACGAAATCGAGCGCATCGCCGGACCAGCGCGGCAACACCTCGGCCACCCGGTAGCGACGCGCGAGCGGTCCGTCGATCGCATCCACCAACAACGCGATCCCGAGCCACGCGAACATGCGCGACCACCTGTGCTCGGTGGCGGCGACCAGCGCCAGCAGCGCGAACGCCGCGCCGGACGCGGTCAGCACGTGGATGGCAAAGGCGCGAATCCACGCCGACGACCACGCCGGGGCACCGCTGTCGTTCGGATCAGGTTCGGGATCGAAGCGCATCAAGCCGCGCCTTATTGATTGCCCCAATCAAGCCGGCAGATTTCGGCCGATCGTCCGGCAAAGTCCCAGTTGCGACCGAAGGCGCGAACCCGCGACTTGTCCGCCCGCGCGACGATGATATCACGCGCCACCCAGTACTCGCTGTTGCGGATGACCACCGGCTGATCCTTGTCCTTGCCCGCGATCGGCGTCACCACGCCGTCGACGATCTTATCGATGCTGAACTTGCGAGTGTCCCCTTGCACGTCGTAGGTGATCGCGGCTTGTCGCACGCCGAGGAAATGCCCCACCAGAATCGACAGCAGGTGGGTCGAGCCCCCGGCCCTGCCGGTGAAGATTTTTGTCAGCGCCTTGACCGCCTGGATCGGCGCCTGATCATCGATGAACACGCCGGCGGTCCAGTTCCCGCGCGACATCAGGCCGGGAATTTCCATGATCAGCCCGACCTTGATCCCGGATAGATCGACCGCGTCGAAGCGGCCCTCGTCGATGCGGATGCCGGCCCAGGTCTGGCAATAGCCCTCGGTCGGCGGCGCCTTTCCGAGCGACAGGGTGCAGGGACAGAAGATTGTGCAGTTGCACGACAGAACCAACTCGCCCCGCAGGGTCCACGCTTCCACCACAGACTTTTTCCTCTTGCCGCTGCAACGACCGCCATTTTACACGAACGAGTCCTAAGCGGAACGGCTTGGCCAGTGCGCCACAACGGCCGTCGCGATCAATACACATCCGATGAGAGCCAGCACCACGCCAACGGCCCGGCTGAAGCGGGTCGTGGTGGCGAGCTTCTCCGCCGCCATCACCAGCCCGAGCGCCGCCATCCAGATCACATTCATCACCCCGACCGCCAACATCAGCAGCATCATCGCCCAGCAGCAGCCGAGACAATAAAGTCCCTGGCGCAGTCCGAGACGAAAAATCGCGCGCGGCGCGGTCGACCAATTGGCCAGGAAGAACGGAAACGGGCGCTGGCAGAGCGTGACGCAAGCGTGCTTGAGGGCGGAGAACTGGTAGGCCCCGGCGGCGAGAAAGATCGCCCCGGAAAACAGCGGGCTCGCGGTGCCCATGGCCGGATCAACCAAGGCGGACCGTGTCAGCGCCACCTGAAGCGCCGTCGCACCGACCGCAAACCCGAGCCAGATCGTCAGATAACCGGCGGTCAAAGCCAGCGGCGACGCCACCTTTTCGCCCTTCCGCCCGGCGGTGTCGGCAATTTCGGCATAGGTCAGGATCATCGGCCCGGCGGTCGGCAGCATCATCGCCAGCGTCATCGCGATCCACATCACGAACAGCAGGCCGGCATCGCCGAGGCCGCCGGATATGGCACCGGGACCAAAGTTTGGCCGGCAGATGGCCTGGTAGAAGGCCTGGGCGAGCGCGCCGAGGTCATGGCGGCGCGACAACAGCTCGAGAACACCCATGCTGGGCCCCAGGCGTTCGGCCGGGCCGCTCGCTATGTGGCCTGCGACCAGCAGCCCCAGATAGACCCAGCCCAACCCGGCGAGCACAGCGAGGCACGCGATTGCAATCAGCTTCGGACGCATCAGGCCATGCGCCACCTGCATCGCCACCGGCGAAAGATGCTTCAATCCACCCTCGTCAGCGGGTTGTGTCATGCCTGGAACTGAGACCTGTGCGGCGTGCCGGAGCCTGCGTCCTTAGCCCAAGCAATGCTAAAACGGAAACCGCCGGCGGTGCCGGTGCCTGACGGAAAGGGTTAACAGGGTGGCGAGATCGACATTGGACGTCGCGGTGGTGGGTGGGGGTCCTGCAGGCCTTACCGCGGCGATTGCACTCGCCGGGGCGGGCCTGTCGACTGCCCTGGTGGCCGGTCCGGCGCGCCCTGCCGACAATCGCACGACCGCGCTGCTCGCCAGTTCCGTCACCGCCCTCGACACCATCGGCGTCTGGAGCGACTGCCGCGCCTCGGCCGCGCCGCTGCGGACGCTGCGGATCGTCGACGACACGCGGCGACTCTGGCGCGCACCCGAGATCAAATTCGAGGCGGCCGAAATCGGCCTGGACGCATTCGGCTGGAATATCGAAAATCGTTATCTGGTTGCAGCACTCGCCCGGCGCGGCCGGGCGCTGGCAAACCTGTCGTGGATCGACGACGCCGCCGTCGCAGTGACGCTCGACGATCACGCCGTCACCATCGCACTGACGGGAGGCGACGAGATCGTGGCGCCCCTCGTGGTCGCCGCCGACGGTCAAAAATCGCTGTGTCGCGCGGCCGCCGGGATCGAGACGACAGGCTGGAGCTATCCGCAGACCGCCCTCACCTTCAGTCTCGGACACGCCCGGCCGCATCAGGACACATCGACCGAGTTCCACACGGAATCCGGCCCCTTCACCCTGGTGCCGTTGCCGGGGTCGCGCTCCAGCCTGGTCGCGGTCGTCACCCCGGCAGAGGCAACAACCTGGGACCTGGAGGATGCGGCCGCGCTCGCCGAGACCATCGAGCGGCGCGCCCACTCCATCCTTGGGAAGGTGGTGGTGGAACCCGGCCACGGCGCCTTTCCGCTGGCGGTGCGCACCGCGCGGCGGTTCGCCGAACACCGCATCGCGCTTGTCGGTGAAGCCGCCCATGTGATCCCGCCGATCGGGGCCCAGGGCCTGAACCTCGGCTTGCGCGATGCCGCCACCATCGGCGAATTGGCGGCGCAGGCGCGCCACGACGGCGCCGACATCGGCGGCCACGCGGTCATGGATCGCTACGAGCAGGCGCGCCGCGCCGACGTGACCACGCGCACGACGGCGGTCGACGTCCTCAACCGCTCGCTGCTGTCGGACTTTTTCCCGGTGCAAGGCGCGCGCGGGCTCTCGCTCTATCTGCTCGATCGCATCGGCCCATTGCGCCGCGCGGTGATGCGTGAAGGCACCGCGCCTGCCGCGGCGCAACCGCGGCTCATGCGCGGGGAAGCATTGTAGCCGCGAGCGTTTCGATCGGCGTTGCCGCCGCATTCGCGTCGGGCGGCGCGCGGAAACATGGCGCGATCGGCAGCGGCAGCGCCGGCATCGCTTCGCCTCCCGGCCCGGTCATCCCACGCGCGAACAAGCCGCGCCCGACAAAATGCGGATCGCGCACCGCGTCGGCGAGTGAAGCGACAATGGTCGCACAACAATCGGCCGCCGCGAGGATCGGCCGCCATTCCTGCGCCGTGCGCGCGGCGATACGCTCCGCCACCGCCATCCTGCTTGCCTCCGGATCGCGCACATCGTCGATAAACTCCGGCGCAAGACCGATCGCCGCCGCGAACGCCAGCCAGAATTTCTGTTCCAGCGCAGCGCACGCGATCAGCGCGCCGTCGGCGGCCGGATAGATCTGGTAGCGCGGCGATCCGCCGGTCAGCATGGTTTCGCCGGCGCCGGGGAAATTCTTGGTGCCGAAGCCCGCGGCGAGCCCGCTCCATGCGAAGGTGAACATTGCATCCGCCATCGCAACATCGAGATAGCAGCCCTTGCCGGTGTGTTCGCGCTGACGCAGCGCGAGCAGAATATTGATCACGGCCGGGAACGTCCCGCCGCCGATATCTGCGATCAACGCTGGCGGCACCACCGGACGATCCGCCGGTCCCGGCTGCTGGGCCAGCAATCCGGTCTGGGCGATATAATTGAGATCATGCCCGGCCTCGCCCGCCCGCGGCCCGGTCTGGCCGTAGCCGGAGATCGAGCAATAGACGATGCGCGGATTGATCGCCGCCACCGCGTCATAGTCGAGGCCGAGCCGCTGCATGGTGCCGGGCCGGAACTGCTCGATCAGCACGTCGGCGCGCGCCAGGATCGGCCGCAGCCGCGCGTGCGCCGCCGGATCCTTGAGATCGAGCACGAGATTGGTTTTACCGCGATTGAGCAGCGCGAACGGTACGCTGTCGCCGCCCACATGCGGACCATGGTTGCGCATCTCCTCGCCACCGGGGCGCTCGACCTTGATCACCTCGGCGCCGGATTCCGCCAGCATCAGCGTGGCCAGCGGCCCCGGCAGCAAGGTGGTGAAATCGAGCACGAGAAGACCGGTCAGCGGGAGCATGGCACGCGCTTTGCCTGAATCGATCCGGTAGCTTATGCGGTTGAGGGCGGCTTGGCGACCGGTCGGCCGCCATCGGACGGCAACGGGATCAACGCCGACGGGGATCGTGTCATGAAGCTTCCAAACAATTTCTACAAGCCGCTGGCCGTGGGCGCGCCGGCGCCCTGGCGCGAACTGCCGGTGAAACTCGAGCGCATGATCCATTTCGTGCCGCCGCAGATCGAAAAAATGCGGCAGAAAGTGCCGGAGCTGATCGCCCAGGTCGATGTCGTGCTCGGCAATCTGGAGGATGCGATCCCCGCCGACGCCAAGGAAGCGGCCCGCCGCGGCTTTATCGAGATGGCGCGCGCCAATGACTTCGGCGACACCGGATTATGGACGCGCATCAATGCGCTCAACTCGCCGTGGGCGCTCGATGACGTCATCGAAATCGTGGGCGCGGTCGGCGACAAGCTCGATGTCGTCATGCTGCCGAAGGTCGAGGGTCCGTGGGACATCCATTACCTCGATCAATTGCTGGCGCAGCTCGAGGCGCGCCATCAGGTGCGCGAGCCGATCCTGATTCACGCAATCCTGGAAACCGCCGAGGGCGTCAACAATGTGGAGGCGATCGCATCGGCCTCCCCGCGCATGCACGGCATGAGTCTCGGGCCTGCCGATCTCGCCGCCTCGCGCGCGATGAAGACCACCCGCGTCGGCGGCGGTCATCCCGAGTACAAGGTGCTGGCGGATGCCGCCGGCGACGCCCCGCGGACCGCATTTCAACAGGATCTCTGGCACTATACGACCGCCAAGATGGTCGACGCCTGCGCGGCGTCGGGAATCAAACCGTTCTACGGCCCGTTCGGCGACTTCTCCGATCCGGCGGCGTGCGAGGCCCAGTTCCGCAACGCCTTTTTGATGGGCTGCGCCGGCGCCTGGTCGCTGCATCCGTCCCAGATCAAAATCGCCAAGCAGGTGTTCTCGCCCGATCCGTCCGAAGTGATATTCGCCAAGCGCATTCTCGAGGCGATGCCGGACGGCACCGGTGCGGTGATGATCGACGGCAAGATGCAGGACGACGCCACCTGGAAACAGGCCAAAGTGGTGGTCGACCTCGCCCGCCGCGTCGCCGCCAAAGATCCTGCCATCGCAGCCAGTTACGGCCTATAAAGCGATGGAAAACTATGAACAGCTATTCAACATTGGGAGGCTTGCCCGCCACAATCATGGGCTAATATGAGACTCATGGATAAGACCCGAATGGCGAAGTTCAAGATCGGTCAGGTGGTGCGGCATCGGGTGTTTCCGTTCCGCGGCGTCGTGTTCGACATCGATCCCGAATTCAACAATACCGATGAATGGTACGAGGCGATCCCTCCCGACGTGCGTCCCCACAAGGATCAGCCGTTCTATCATCTGTTCGCAGAAAATGCCGAGACGGAGTACATCGCCTATGTCTCCGAGCAGAATCTGCTGCCCGATACCTCGGACGAACCGGTCCGTCACCCGCAGGTGGCCGAGATCTTCGTGCGCGACGACCAGGGCAGCTACAAGCCGCGCCACAACGTCCTCAATTGACGCGTCGGCACCGCCGGTCTTCAGCAATCCCATCGGTCCAAAAGCAAAACGCCGATCCCGGTCAGACCGAGGATCGGCGTCGCTGAGGACCTCATGCCGGCCGCAGCCGGCATTCAAGACATTATTTCGGGGCGCCGGCCTCCAGCCGCTTGCGCGCCTCATCGGCCTTCTTCTGCAGCTCTTCCTGCAGCTTCTTCTGCTGTTCCTCGAACACCTTCGGATCGGTGGGCGCGCCCTCGTTCGCTTTCTTGAAGTCGGCGAGCGGCATCGGGAAGCTGATCGGCTGACCGGCGAGGTTGATGGCCTGAATGGTCAGGGTCTGGCCGGTCTTCATCTTGGTGACCATGTCCGGCGTGGCCTCGTAATCGGCCATGCAGCCGTTGGCGAAGCAGGTGAAGAACGGACCGGTCTGCGGCTGTCCCTGGTCAACAATGATGCGGGTGCCGAACTGCAGCTGCACCGGGCTCGGCAGCGTGACGCGCAGAATCTTTTTCGGTTCGCCCTCGGGTTCGATCAGCGCCGCAGCGATCACCGGCAGGCCGGCTTCGGTCCGCGCGTCCTTGCCGGTGAAGCACACCTGCTTGGCGTTCGGGTCCTGACCCTTGCCGCAGAATTTGGCCCACGGAGAATAAATCAGCGGCGGGGCTTCCTGGGCCTGCGGCGCCGCACCGGGCGCGGGGGCGGCGGGCGCGGCTGGAGCCGCCGGCCGCGGTGCCTGTCCGGCGGGCGGCTTCGGCGGCTGCTGCGCGAGCGCAACCGACACGGCGACCACGGTGAGCAACGCAGTCGCCACACCCGTGCTCAACGACCGCCACATCGGCCGAGCCGATGCGGATACGATCTTATACGTCATAACGAGGTCCTCTTTTTGGACGCCCCAGCGGCGCTCAGGTCCGCTCGAACGTGCGCCCCTAAACCACAGGGTGTCTTTACGCCAATTAAGGCAGGAACGTGACGCGGCGTATATGGACACCGGAAACGCGGCAAGGTGCAATCACGACCCTGAATGTCGGTGATAACCTCGCCGGCCGCCACCCTATCAACCGGCTGCTTTCAGCCTATTTCACAGGCGTGTGATATATTGAAGACGCACGAAAAATCCAATGCACGGTTTGCGAGCGCTGGTCTACCGTTGCGGACGCGCCCTTTGAGGCGTGTTGCCATTGGCGCCGGTTTTGTCGCCCGACTCGCCGGACTCATATTGGCGGCCGCCTGTATGTTTGCCGGCGCGGCGCGCGCCAGCGAACCACAACATGCCATTGCGATGCACGGGCGTCCGGCGCTGCCCAACGATTTCACCAGCTTTCGCTATGCCAATCCCAACGCGCCGAAGGGCGGCCGTCTGGTCCAGAGCACGCTCGGCACCTTCGACACCCTCAATCCGTTCGTGGTCAAAGGCCTCGCGGTCCAGGCCGTGCGCAGCTACGTGATCGAAAGCCTGATGACGCGCGGCTTCGACGAGCCGTTCACGCTGTACGGACTGCTGGCGAAGTCGATCGAGATCGACGACGCCCGGACCTTCATCACTTTTCACATCGACCCGCGCGCCAAGTTCTCCGACGGGCAGCCGGTGACCGGCGACGACGTCATTTTTTCGTGGCAGATGTTGCGCGACAAGGGCCGGCCGAATTTTCGTACCTACTACACCAAGGTGATCAAGGCCGCGGCGATCGACCAGCGCACCGTTCGTTTCGATCTCGGCGCCGGCGATGATCGCGAATTGCCGCTGATCCTCGGCTTGATGCCGATCCTGCCCAAGCACGCCGTCGATCCCGCGACATTCGAAGATACCAACTTCCGGCCGTTGATCGGCAGCGGTCCTTACCTGATCAGCGCCGTCGAACCCGGCAGGAGCGTCACCTTCCGCCGCGACCCGAACTATTGGGGCCGCGATCTCTCGGTCAATCGCGGCATGTGGAACCTCGACGAGGTGCGCTTCGACTATTACCGCGATGCCAACGCGCAGTTCGAAGCGTTCAAGAAGGGGCTGTTCGACGTGATCTCCGAAAGCGATCCGGGGCGCTGGGAAACCCAATACGATTTTCCGGCGCTGCGCGCCGGACGTGTCGTCAAGGAAGAATTCTCGACCGGCTTGCCGAAGGGCCTGACCGGGCTCGCATTCAACACCCGCCGCCCGGTCTTTGCCGACGTGCGGGTACGCGAAGCCATTTCGCTGCTGTTCGACTTCGCGTGGGTCAACAAGAACTATTTCTTCGGGCGCTATGAACGCACCATGAGCTATTTCGACGGCAGCGAATTGTCCTCCCATGGTGTCCCTGCCGACGCCCGCGAACGTGCCCTGCTCGCCGCTTATCCCAACGTGGTCCGATCCGACATCCTCGCCGGCACCTGGTCGCCGGCGAGTAGCGACGGATCGGGACGCGACCGCGAAAACCTCAAGCATGCGCTCGACCTGTTCAACGCCGCCGGCTACGAGCTCGCGGGGACCAAAATGCGCGATCGCGCCACCGGACGGCCATTGTCGTTTGAGATCCTGGTCACCAGCAAGGAGCAGGAGCGGATTGCGCTGGCGTTTTCCGACCAGCTCAAGCGTGCCGGCGTCGATGCGCGGGTGCGGGTGGTCGATGCGGTGCAGTACGACCGCAGGCGCCTGACGTATGATTTCGACATGATCCAGAACCGGTGGGACCAATCCCTCTCTCCCGGCAACGAGCAGGCGTTCTACTGGGGCTCCGCCGCCGCCGACCAGGATGGAACCCGGAACTACATGGGCGTCAAAAGTCCAGCGATCGATGCCTTGATCGCCGCCCTGTTGAAAGCCCAGTCGCGCGAAGACTTCGTTGCTGCCGTCCGCGCGCTCGATCGCGTGCTATTGTCGGGCTTCTACGTAGTTCCGTTGTTTCACCTGCCCACCCAGTGGGTGGCGCGGTGGACTTATATCAAACACCCGGTGACGACGTCGCTATTCGGGTATATTCCGGAGACGTGGTGGCGCGAGCCCGCCGGTCCCTGAGAGGCGTGTATGATTCTCGGTCAATCGTCGTCCAAGCATATGGCGACCGCGGCAAGCGCCGGCCGCGCGACGCTCGACGACATGTTTCGCCGCGCCGCCGCCCGCCGGCCGCGCGCGATGGCGCTGATGGACGCCCCCAACCGGGAAACCTTCACCGACGGCGCTCCCCGCCAGCTGACCTACGCTCAGGCCGACCGCGTGGTCTCGGCCATCGCCGGTCGCCTCAATCGCATGGGGCTGCAGACCGATTCCGTGGTCGGCGTGCAAATGCCGAATACGGTCGAAAGTGTTTTGACGCTGCTGGGCATTCTGCGCGCCGGAATGATCGCGGCGCCGGTGCCGCTGCTGTGGCGCGGGGCCGACGTGGTGGCGACGCTGTCCCGCCTCGGCGCCAAGGCGCTGGTCACCTCGACCCGCGTCGGTGCGGTCGACCACGGCAATCTCGCCATGCACATGGCGGCCGACATCTTCCCGATTCGTTATGTCTGCGGATTCGGCGAGCGCGTTCCCGACGGCGTGGTGCCGTTCGACGATCTCTTCACCATCGACAAGCTGGATCCGCTGCCCGGCGTCGACCGCGCGGTCAATCCGGCGGCCCATCTCGCGGTCATCACCTGGGACGTGTCGACCGACGGACTGGTCCCGGTGGCGCGCAATCATTTCGAAATGTTGGCGGCCGGCTTGGCAGTGATACTCGAGGGCCGCATTGCCCAGGATGCGACCATCCTGTCGGCGCTGACGCTCTCGTCATTCTCGGGCATCGCCATGAGCATCGTCCCCTGGCTGGTGTCGGGCGGGACATTGTCGCTGCATCATCCGTTCGACGCCCAGGTCTTTGCCGAGCAGCGCCGCGATCATCAGTGCCACACCATCGTTCTGCCCGGCCAGGTGGTGCCGCGCTTGGCGGAATCCGGACTGCTCTCCGGCCGGCGTGGTTTCGGGCCCGACGGCTTGAAGACGGTGGTCGCCGCGTGGCGCGCGCCCGAGCGGATCGCGGCCAGTCCGGCCTGGCGCGACCCGACCGCGACCCTCGTCGACGTGCATATTTTCGGTGAAACCGCTCTGCTGGCCGCGAGCCGCGGGGCCGGCGGAAAACCGACCCCGATCAGCGTCGGACCGGTCACCGCGCCGCGTGGCGCCGCCGGCGCCGTGCTGGTCGCCGAAATCCAGCGCACCGCTGCCGGCACCGTCGCCGTTCGCGGCCCAATGGTGCCGCGCTTCCCCTTCCCGGCCGGCGCCGAACGCGGCAGCGCGCCCTATCTCAAGATCGGCGCCGACGGGCTGGTCGACACCGGCTACACCTGCCGGGTCGACGCCGAGACCCAGGCCGTCGTGGTGACCGGCCCACCGCCCGGCATCGTGAGTTTCGGCGGCTATCGGTTCGTGCTGCGTGACTTGCAGGATCTGCTGACGCGCGTCGGCGAGGACAGCACCCTCACCGCCCTCCCCGACGCACTCGGCGGTCAGCGATTGGCGGGAACCGCCGCCGACCGCGATCGCGTCCGCGCCGAACTGACCGGCCTCGGCATCAATCCGCTGATCGTCGACGCCTTCCGCGAGCGACGCGCCGTCGCCAGCTAGCCTCGGCGAAGGCATTGAATTCAGCGCAGTCGCGCGCGTCGATAACGTCCAATTGATGTGTGCAGCTTCTTTTCGCGACCTTTGCCAGTGGTTCTCCCCCGATCGACCGACGCCGAACGTGCGATGTGGCGGCATGTCTCGCCTCCCGACACGCGCGCGATTCGAACCGGAGCATCCGACCATCATGGACCGCGTCACCTGCATGGCCGCATTTGCGAAAGTGGTTGAGACCGGTGGCTTTTCAGCAGCCGCGCGCGCCCTCGACATGTCGCCGAGCATGGTCAGCAATTGCGTGCGATCGCTCGAGGATCGGCTCGGCGTGCGGCTGCTCAATCGCAGCACGCGCCGCACCAGCCTCACCGAGGTCGGCGCGCGGTACCATGAGCGTGCCTTGCGGATTCTGGCCGACCTCGACGACACCGAGCGGGCGGCGCAGGCGCAGCAATCCATTCCGCGCGGCCGTCTGCGTCTCAATGCCTCGATCGCGATGCCGCCGCTGCTCGCCGCGGTCATCGCCGAATTCGTTGCGCGCTATCCGGACGTTTCGGTCACCATGAGCATGACCGATCGGGTGGCCGACCTGGTCGAAGCGCGGTTTGATCTGGCGGTGAGCCACATGCCGGTCGGAGCATCGAGTTTCATTGCACGCCGACTGACGTCCTATCAATTCGCGGTCTGCGGCTCGGCCGATTATTTTGCCGCGCGCGGCGTCCCGAAAGACCCGTCGGATCTGAGCACACATAACTGTCTGACCTATTCGCATTCGGCGTGGGGCAACGATTGGCACTTTTCATGGTCGGGCCGCGAACAGACGATCCCCGTCGCGGGAAATCTGCGGGCCAACAGCGCCAATGCCTTGCGGTCGGCAGCCGTGCATGGCCAGGGGCTCGTCATGCTGCCGACCTTTCTGGTCGCCGAGGACCTGCGATCGGGGCGGCTCAAGCGCGTGCTTGGCGACTTCTCGCAGGCCGACCATGTGGTCAGCGCGATCTATCCCCATCGCCATCAGATCTCGGCGACCGTGCGCAGTTTCCTGGATCTGTTGATCAGGCACTTTCGCACCGCGCCGCAGCAGGCGGAACCGACGTCGCGGGCCGCTTAGGTTGACCGGTTGAGCCATCCGGCCGGCCGCGGACATTGGGTCGCGAACCCGGATCCCATGCATTGCGAATGTGCAGAACGTCGCGATTTTGCACGCACGCATTGACGGGGTGTTAACAGCACTCCTTTACGGTTGTGGGCCTCTCACAGCGTGCGCGTGGTGTTCATGTCCCTGCAAGGTCCGATCGTCGTCGTCGGCGACCAGTTATATCCTGAATTGGTGGCCGCCCTTGGCGCAGCCGGGGCCTTTCCGGTGGTCGAAACGCCATGGGGAAACGCCGCCGCCGCGATCGCCAAGATCGAGCCGGCGGCCGTGGTCTTGAACCAGGCCGACGGCTCCCCTGACGATAAGACCCTGCTTGCGCTCACCCGGACCATCGCGGAGGCGCGCGGCCCCCATATGCCGGTGCTCGCCCGCGTCATCGCCGGGGCCGAACCGGTGATCGCAACGGCGCTCCCGATTGCCGCCGACGCCTCGGTCGCCCGCATCGTGTCGCGACTGGTATCGGCATTGCGCGTGCGCAACCTGCACGCAGCGGCGCTCCGGCGGGCGGATGCCAACGCCGCTGAAATTCAGGACATGCCGACCTTGCCGACGACCGACCCGCTCGATGACGCCACCGTGCTGGTGCTCGGGCGCGGACGGACCTATCCCGATCTCGCCGTCGCGGTCGGCGAGCGGGTTGGATTGATCGGGGCGCTCAGCGTCGAGACCGCGGCGCGCTATCTCAACGAGCGTGACGTCGATGGCGTCGTGCTCGGCGACGGGTTCGGTCCGCGCCTGGTGGAAGCCTTTCTCACCGTGATCTCCGAAGACGCCCGCTTTCGCGATCTGCCGATTGCCGCCATGTCGGGCGTACCGATCACCATCGACCGCGCGCAATTGCCCAATCTCGAACAAATGAAGGGCGAACCGGTCGACATCGTCGAACGCATGCTGCCGCTCGTCCGCATTCACGCCTTCGGCGCCCGCCTGCAGCGCTTGCTAGCGGCCATCGAAGCCAAGGGCATGCTCGACCCGGAATCCGGGCTGTTCACCATCGCCGCCTTCCTGCGCGATCTTCAGCGCGCCCTGCAGGAAGCCAACGAGTGCGGCGGCACGCTGTCCTTGGCGCGGTTTTCGTTCCCCAACGAACTCGATCGCCGCGCCAACGTGGATGCGGCCCGCCTCATCAGCCGGCTGGTACGCAAGGCCGACTTCGCCTGTCACGCCAGCGACGGCTCGGTGCTGGTGGCGTTCTCGGGCACCACGCTCCGCAGCGCCCACGTGGTGGCGCGCCGGATCGCGAGCGTGCTGAAGCACACCATGGTGTCGGTCGAGGGCGACCAGGGTCACATCGCGCCGGCAGTGACGCTGGCCTGTCTCAAGTCGAACGACACCGTGGAATCCCTGCTCGGGCGGGTGTCCGATCCGATCGCAGTCGCCGCCGAGTAGACGCCGCCGTCGGCCTATTTCCGCGCGACACCCGCGATTGCAACCGCGTCGCATTGGACCTCGACAGTGACCGCATCAGGCGATGCCGCCCACGGCCTGGGCGCGCCCGCTATCGGCATCCAGGCGACCTTGCTAAGCTCACATTCCGAATTGAAATATTGTCAGCGCGCCACCAGATGATCGTCCGGGCGTGAGGATAGAGGACACAAGCCATGCCGACCCCGCTGTCGATCGACGTCTTCTCCGATGTGGTCTGCCCCTGGTGCCTGATCGGCAAGCGACGGCTGGAAAAGGCGCTGGCGCTGGTTCCTGAAATTCCGGTCGAGGTTCATTGGCGCCCGTTTTTTCTCAATCCGTGGGTGCCGCGCGAAGGCATGAGCCGCGCCGACTATCTCACCACCAAGTTCGGTTCGGTTGAAGGCTACAAGGCGATCGCGCAGCGCGTCGCGGCGGCGGCTGCGAGCGAAGGTCTCGTCTATGCCTCTGACAAGATGACCCGTCAGCCGAACACGCTCGATTGCCATCGGCTGATCCGTTGGGCCGCTGAAAGCGACGCCGCTCCACGCATGAAGCAGCGCCTGATGGATCTCTATTTCACCGAGGGCGGCGATCTCAGCGACCGTAACGTCCTGGTGCAGGCCGCGATCGATTGCGGCATGGACGGCGAGGAAGTGCGCGCTCTGCTCGCCACCGACAAGGATGTCGCGGCTGTCGAGGCGGAAGCCAACGCCGCCAAGGAAGCCGGCATCGACGGCGTGCCCTGTTTCATTCTGGGTGGCCTATTTGCCGTCTCCGGCGCGCAGGAGCCGCATTATCTCGCCGATGCCATCAAGCGGGCGGCCGCCGAGCAGCACGCGCGCGCCGATGAACCTGCCGGCGCCTAGTCGCGCTGCCGAACGTCACGCCGCCTTGGCGTGCTGCGCGAGACCGACAAGATCGCGCAGGATCAAGGTCGCGCCCTTGAGACGCTCCTCCGGCCGCTCCCAGTCGTCGAAGAACACCACCTTCATATCCGGCCGCACCCGGGCGCCCGTCCCCTGCTCGCGAATGTAGCGCACCAGCCCCTCGGGATTGACGAAGGTATTGTCGCGGAAGGTGATAACCGCGCCCTTCGGACCGGCGTCGATCTTTTCCACGTTGGCGCGCCGGCACAGCGCCTTGATGGCGACGATATCGAGCAGGTGCTGCACTTCCAGCGGCATTGCTCCGAAACGGTCGACCAGTTCCGCTCCGAAAGCGTTGATGTCGTCCTCGTTCTCGAGCTCAGCCAAGCGGCGATACAGCGCGAGCCGGATCGACAGGTCGGCGACGTAGTCCTCCGGGATCAGCACCGGGGTGCCGATGGTGATCTGCGGCGACCAGCGGTCGGCGACCGGTTCGACCACGCCCGCCTTCAGGCTGGCGACGGCTTCCTCCAGCATCTGCTGGTAGAGTTCGAACCCGACCTCCTTGATGTGGCCGGACTGTTCCTCGCCAAGCAGATTGCCGGCGCCGCGAATGTCGAGATCGTGGGACGCCAGCTGGAAACCGGCGCCCAGCGTATCGAGCGACTGCAACACCTTCAGCCGCCGCTCCGCCTGATAGGTGATCTTGCGTCCGGTCGGCAGCGTGAACAGCGCGTAGGCGCGGGTCTTGGAGCGACCGACCCGTCCGCGCAGCTGGTAGAGCTGGGCAAGACCGAACATGTCGGCGCGATGCACGATCAGCGTGTTTGCGGTCGGGATATCGAGGCCGGATTCGATGATCGTCGTCGACAGCAGCACGTCGTATTTACCGTCATAGAAGGCGGTCATGACGTCTTCCAGCACGGTCGGCGGCATCTGTCCGTGCGCCACCGTCACCCGCGCCTCCGGCACATGCTTGTCGAGAAAGTCCTTGGCCTCCGCCAGGTTCTCGATCCGCGGGCAGACATAAAATGCCTGACCGCCGCGGTAGCGCTCGCGCAGCAGCGCCTCGCGTACGATCACCGGATCAAACGGCGCAACGAAGGTGCGCACCGTCAGCCGGTCGACCGGCGGCGAGGCAATGATCGAGAGCTCGCGCACGCCGGTCAGCGCCAGTTGCAGCGTGCGCGGGATCGGCGTCGCCGTCAGCGTCAGCACGTGCACTTCCGATCGCAGCGCCTTCAGCCGTTCCTTGTGCGACACGCCGAAATGCTGCTCCTCGTCGACCACGATCAGGCCGAGATCCTTGAATCTGATCGCCTTGCCCAGCAGTGCATGGGTTCCGATCACGATATCCACGCCGCCGTCGGCGAGGCCCTGCTTGACCTTGGTGAGCTGCGGGCCGGCAACCAGCCGGGACGCCTGCGCGACATGCACGGGAAAACCGCGGAAGCGCTCGCTGAAGGTCTTGAAATGCTGACGCGCCAACAACGTCGTCGGCACCACCACGGCGACCTGCTTGCCGCTCATCACCGAGACGAACGCCGCGCGCAACGCCACTTCGGTCTTGCCGAACCCGACGTCGCCGCAGACAAGGCGATCCATCGGCCGGCCGGAGGACATGTCGCGCAACACCGAATCGATCGCAGCTTCTTGATCTTCGGTTTCCTCGTAGGGAAAGCCCGCGCAGAACTCGTCATAGAGCCCGTGCCCGACCGCGAGCCGCGGCGCTTCGCGCAATTGCCGCTCCGCCGCAATCTTGATGAGTTCGCCCGCCATCTCCAGGATGCGGCGCTTCATCCGCGCCTTGCGCGCCTGCCAGGCCCCGCCGCCGAGCCGGTCGAGATCGACCGCGGTGTCCTCGTTGCCGTAGCGCGACAGCAGTTCGATATTTTCCACCGGCAGGAACAGCCGGTCACTGCCGGCATAGTGGATTTCCAGGCAATCGTGCGGCGCGCCCGCCGCTTCGATCGTCTTCAGTCCGATAAAGCGGCCGATGCCGTGATCGAAATGGACGACGAGATCGCCGACCGTGAGGCTCGTCACCTCGGCGATGAAATTCTCCGCGCGTTTGGACGCCCGTCGTGGCCGCACCAGCCGGTCGCCAAGAATATCCTGTTCGCCGACGACGGCCGCTTCCGCGGTCTCGAAGCCGGATTCGATGCCGAGAACAGCGAGCACGATTTCCGATCGCGGTCGCGTCAGCGCCTCCGGCCAGCTTCGGACCTCGGTGAGATTCAAGAGGCCATGATCGGAGAGAACGTGGCGCATGCGATCGCGAGCGCCGTCGCTCCACAGCGCCATGACCACGCGCTTGCCAGACGCCTGAAGGCTGTTGACGTGGGTTTTGACCGCTTCGAACACATTGGCATTGGGCTCCGCGCGCTCGGCGGCGAAATTGCGCCCCTGCCGCGTGCCGACGTCGATGGTATCGGGCGTTTGCTCGGGCACCGCGAACGGTGTCAACCGCGCCAGCGGCCGTTGCTCGAGACGCTGCCCCCATTCCGCTTCCGTCACGTAAAGACGCTCCGGCGGCAGCGGCTTGTACGGCGGCCCCGACATCGGCGCTTCGATCGCCTCCCGCCGAGCCTCGTAATAATCCTTGATCTGCGCCAGCCGTTCATGGCCGGCGTCTTCATCGAGCGGTTCCAGAATGACCGGCGCATCCGGCACATAATCGAACAGCGTATCGAGTCGGTCATGAAACAGCGGCAGCCAATGTTCCATGCCGGGATAGCGGCGGCCCTCGCTGATCGCTTCATAGAGCTGATCATCGCGTTCGGGCGCGCCGAAAGCCTGCACGTAGCCGAGGCGAAACCGCCGGATGGTCTCCGTGGTCAACTGGAATTCAGCGACCGGAACCAGATCGAGTGCGTGCAGCTGATCGGTGGTGCGCTGGGTTTCCGGGTCGAAACTGCGGATCGATTCCAGCTGGTCGCCGAAGAAATCAAAGCGCACCGGCTCGTCCATGCCTGGCGGGAACAGATCGATGATGCCGCCGCGAACCGCGTAGTCGCCAGGCTCGCGAACGGTCGAGGCGCGCACGTAACCGTTGAGTTCGAGCCAGCGCACGATGCCGTCCATCGCCAGGATGTTGCCCGGCGCCGCCGACAGCGACTGCTTGGCCAATAGATCGCGCGCCGGCACCCGCTGCAGCACCGCATTGACGGTGGTCAGCAGCACCGCCGGCCGATCGCGGCCCTGGACCCGGGCGAGCCGCGACAGCGTGGTCATGCGCTGGGCAACCACTCCGGCATGGGGCGAGACCCGGTCATAGGGCTGGCAATCCCACGCCGGGAATTCGAGCACCGCGATATCGGGCGCGAAGAATTGCATCGCGCGATGCAGCTGCGACATCCGCCGCCCGTCGCGACAGACCACCAGGGCGGTGGTCGCCGGCGGATTGGGCCGCGCCGCCACGGCGCGGACGAGATCGCTGATGATCAGGCCTTCGGCCCCGTCGGCGACGCTTGAAAGCGTCAGCGGGCGTCCGGGCGCAAGTTTCTCGGCGGGAGAACGGGCCACCCCGGTTACCTTTCACCATCGCGGAACTGAAACGCGCGCAGGCGGCGAAACACCGCGGAGTCATAGTCCGGCGGCACGACGCTCTCCCCGGTGATCCAGCCATAGAGGTCGCCGTCCAGCACGTCGCTGAGCCGTTCGAATACGTCGAGGTCCTCGGCGGACATGTCCGTCAGTGCGGTATCGGCGAACCGGCCCATGACCAGATCCATTTCGCGCGTTCCGCGATGCCAGCAGCGGTACAGCAACCGCCGGCGGCGGGGGTCTAAGCCTTCGCTCGAAAGTGTCGATCCGGTCACGTCTGCTCCGAACGCCAAAAGCCCGGACGGCGCCGGGCGGGCTTTCATATAGCGAGTGTGCGGGAGTATGTCAGGGGCGTTGTTCGCCATCCAGCCCTGCAAGGGCGCATTGCCCGTGCCGCCGGGCGGCATCGTTTAAAGTCATTGACACCCAACCACGCGCGAGACGCCATGCGGCCTGCCATTCTCAATCCGCTGTTTGCCGCGCTCACCACCCTGCCGGGGGTTGGGCCGAAGGTGGACAAGCTCTACGGCCGTCTGCTCGGGCGCGAGCACGGCGCGCGCGTCGTCGACCTGCTGTTCCATCTGCCGACCGGCACCATCGACCGGCGTGCCCGGCCGAAGCTCAGGGATGTCGTTCCCGGCGAGGTGGTGACTGTTGCGGTCACCATTGATCGTCACCGCGCGCCGCCGCCGGGGCGCTCGCGCGCGCCCTATCTGATCTACGCGAGCGACGACACCGGCGACATCGTTCTCACCTACTTCAATGCGCGCAAGGACTACATCGAGAAGACCTTGCCGGTCGGGACCCTGCGTTACATCTCCGGCACCACCGCGCTTTACGACGGCACGCTGCAGATGGTGCACCCGGACCGGGTGGTGGATGAAGCCGGCCTCGCCACGCTGCCGCTGGTCGAATCGGTCTATCCGCTGACCGAAGGGCTTTCGCTGAACCAGGTGCGCAAGACCACCGAGGCTACTCTCGACAAAATTCCGAACCTGCCGGAATGGCAGGATTCCGCCTGGCTGCTGCGGCAGGAATTTCCCTCCTTCACCGAAGCGCTGCGCCACATTCACCATCCGTCCGACCCGGGCGACGTGCGTCCGGAGACATTGGCCTGGCAGCGGCTCGCCTACGATGAATTCCTTGCCGGCCAACTCGCGCTGGCGCTGGTGCGGACGCATCTGCGCCGCCCCGCGGGTCGCCGAACCGCCGGCGACGGCCGGCTGCGCACAAAGATCATCGCCGCCCTGCCCTATGCCCTGACGACATCGCAAACCCGGGCCGGCGCGGAAATCGTCGCCGACCTGGAAAAGCCGGAACGCATGCTGCGGCTGCTGCAGGGCGACGTCGGTTCCGGCAAGACCGTGGTCGGCCTGCTGGCCGCAGCGGCGGTGATCGAAGCCGGTCGCCAGGCCGCCTTGATGGCCCCGACCGAAATCCTCGCCCGCCAGCACCTCAAGACCATCGCGCCGCTCGCCGAGGCTGCCGGATTGCGCGTCGCCATCCTCACCGGTCGCGAACGCGGGCGCGAGCGCACCGAGATCCTGGAACGGCTCGCCGAAGGCAGCATCGACTTGCTGGTCGGTACTCACGCCTTGTTTCAGGACGAAGTCGCATTCCGCGATCTCGCATTGGCAATTGTCGACGAACAGCATCGCTTCGGCGTGCACCAGCGCCTCGCACTGGCGCGCAAGGGTGAGGCCGTTGACGTCCTGGTGATGACCGCAACGCCGATCCCGCGCACGCTCGTGCTTACCTTTTTCGGCGACATGGACGTCTCCGAGTTGCGCGAAAAGCCCGCCGGTCGAAAGCCGGTCGATACCCGCACGATTCCGCTTGATCGCAGCGACGAGGTGGTCGCCGCCGTCGGCCGCGCACTCAAGGACGGCCGGCGGGTCTATTGGATATGCCCGCTGATCGAAGAGGCGGAGACCCTTGATCTCGCCGCCGCCGAAGATCGTTTCGAGGCGCTGAAGCAGGTGTTCGGCGATGCCGTCGACCTCGTCCACGGCCGCATGAAGGGCGCCGACAAGGACCGCGCCATGCAGCGCTTCAGCGCCGGCGAAACCCGGCTGCTGGTGGCGACAACCGTCATCGAGGTCGGTGTCGACGTGCCGGAGGCGAGCGTCATGGTGATCGAACACGCGGAACGCTTTGGCCTCGCGCAATTGCACCAGTTGCGCGGACGGGTCGGCCGCGGCGCGGAACGCTCGAGCTGCCTGCTGCTCTACAAGGGACCGCTCGGCGAGACCGCCAAGGCCCGGCTCGCGGTGATGCGCGACACCGAAGACGGGTTCCGGATTGCGGAGGAGGATCTCAAGCTGCGCGGCGAAGGTGACGTGCTCGGCACCCGGCAAAGCGGATTGCCGGGTTTTCGCGTCGCCAATGTCGCCGTCCACGGCAAATTGTTGCAGGCCGCCCGCGACGACGCCGCGCTGATGCTGGCGCGCGACCCCAAACTCACCAGCGACCGCGGCGAGGCCCTGCGCGTGCTGCTCTATCTGTTCGAGCGGGACGAGGCGGTGCGGCTGATCCAGGCGGGGTGAAGCCCGCGTTCCACGCCGACAGCAGCCCCCGCGCGCCTAATCCGACAGAATCTCCAGCGTCAGCGGCTTGAGGCGGAAATTGTTGCAGGCATTGAAGAGGATCGGACAATTCGAGATGGCGACGATTTGCGGCATCAGCGCGCGCAACGTCATGTAGTCGCCGGGCTTGCCCTTGGGTGGGCGAATTTCCCATACCCCGTTGGCATCATAGGCGACGGTCATAAAGACATTGAAGCAGGCGTCGATATTGAAACTCCAGCGGTCCATGCCGTAGCCGCGAATGGCGGTTTCCAGATTGGACTGGCAATTCGGTGCACCCGCCCCTTCCCCACCGTAGCGCGCGACATTGAGATGCTCGCTGCAATACCCGCCGCCGCAGTAATTCTCGCCGGTGAGATCGTCCTCGATCTGCCACATCTCGCGGGTGCGGTTGCTGTAGAGCACGTGCGGCGCCGTGAGCTTCCAGTTCAGGTTGACGGCACGACTCGAATGCATCGAGAGCAATTCACGCACATCGTCGCGGTTGAACGAAATGAAGTCGGCGACTTGCTCGCCCTCGGGCTGGGTGAGACGAAACCGCTGGCCGGCTTCGATCTCGAAACTGATGTTCCCGGCAGGAGCGAGGGTGACCGGCACACCGGGCTTGAGAGCGGCAGTCGCGGGGCTCATTCTGGAAGCGGCTTTCCCTTGGTTTCCGGAAGAAACAACACGGCGACGATTCCGACAGCGAACACGCTTGCGAGCGTAGTCGCCGCAGGGCCATAGCCGCCGAAGAACGCGATCAGGCTGGATGCGACGATCGGGCCGAACATGGCAAGAAAACGCGCAGAATTGAAGATGAGGCTGATCGCCGTCGAGCGGATGCTGGTCGGAAATATTTCCGGCGGATGGATCGCGAACCAGCCGTAAAGCCCTCCGGTGAGAAAGCCGTTCACAAGCTGTAACCCGACGACGGTTGTCGGGTCGCGGACCAACAGAAACACGATCGGGGTGATGACGATCGAACCGGCGAGATAGAACACCAACGTGCCGCGGCGCCCCCATGTCTCGGACAGCAGCCCGAAAGCGATGCAGCCGAAAATCTCGCCGATCGCGTAGAAAAGCCCGGCCATGCCGGCGTAGTACACCGCGCTCTTCGGGTCCGGCGCCAACGTCGCGACATAGGTCGGAACCCACGACGAAATCGCCCAAAAGCCGAGTGTGATCGAGATCGACACGATGATCGCGACGACAAGATTGCGCGCGTGGGCTCGCAACGCAGCGCCGATCGCCTGCGCCGAGTGGCTGACTTTGGTCCAGCGCTCGGACTCAGGGATGTTGCGACCCAGCAGTGCGACGAAAATGGCCGGAACGATCCCCACCGCATACATCCAGCGCCAGGAACCGCCAAGCGAGCCGCCGATGACCAGCCACAACACCGACGCAACCACGAAACCGCCGGAAAACGCCGCTTGCAAAACGCCGGCACCCTTCGTCCGCAGCCGCTCCGGCCACATCTCCTGCAGCAGCGAGGTTCCGACGCCCCATTCCGCACCGATGCCGACCCCGGTGAGGAATCGCGTCAACGCCAGAATCTGCCACGTCGGCGCCAGCGCACTCGTTCCCGTGAATAGGCTGTAGAGGATCACCGCGCCGATCATTGTCCGCCGGCGACCGAGGCGATCGCCGATGACACCGCCGATCACGCCGCCGACCGCCCAGCCGAAAAGCGTAATCGAAATGAGATAGGCGGCAACGTGCGGCAGCGAGCTCAGCTCGTTCGCCGGCAGAAGTTCGTGCAGCGACGGCCCGATCGTCAGCAACAATGCGAACGTTTCGTACCCGTCGAACAACCAGAACAACATGGTGATGCCGAGCACCACCCATTGTCGGCGGGTGAGACGGTCGTCGATTTGTGCCTGAGCGATGGCCTGCAACGGGCGCTCACTTTCAATGGTCTATAATCGATGGATACTATACGACGGCCCAGCGTCAACGCACGTGGTAAAAAACGGCACTGTTGTGAAGGCCGTGATCAGACGAGCAACGATACGCTCGCATGATCAAATGTTAGATCGCCAGCGCCATTCCGGCTAAAATCTCGGCACCCGGACCGAATGCGCCGGGGCAGCAACGCTGAAAAAGGGGAAACATGGGCAACGATTGGCGACCATCGGGACGGCGGATCATCGCTCCTCTGGTGCTGACATGGCTGTCGATCGGCGCGCAGGCCGCTGGCATGTCTACCGCCGGACGATATGCTGATCTTCCCGGCGTCAAATTATGGTTCCTTGACACCGGGGGTAGCGGCACTCCGGTTGTGCTGATGCACGCCAATACCGGCACCAGCGCGGTGTGGGAACGCCAGCTCGAGGCCTTTTCCCACGCGGGCTATCGCGTCATCGCCTTCGACCGGCGCGGCTGGGGTAAGAGCATGGCCGACCCGGCAAGCGGACCGCAGCCGGGCTCGATCGCCGAGGATCTCGACGCGCTCGCCGACCATCTCAAACTCGGCAAATTTCATCTGGTCGGCGTTGCCGGCGGCGGCTTTGCCGCCCTCGACTATGCCGGCTGGCATCCGCAGCGCCTGCGCAGCCTGGTGGTTGCGGCCAGCACCGGACAGCTGTCAGACCAGGCGATGGTGGACTTCACCTCGCGCATCGAGATCGCGGCGCTGCGAAAACTGCCGGCGGTTTATCGGGAAGTCGGACCGTCCTATCGCGGCAGCGACCCGGAAGGGACCAAGCGCTGGATCGAGATCGACGAGCACGCGCAACAGCCGGGCGCCGTCTCGCAACCGCTGCACTCACCGAACACCTTCGCTAAGCTCGAGGCGATCCCGACCCCCACCCTGGTCCTCGCCGCCGACGCCGATCTGCTGGCGCCGCCCGCCATGATGCGGCTGTGGGCCACCCACGTGAAGCACCATGAATGGGCGTTGGTGCCGGAGGCCGGTCACGCCATCGCCTGGGAGCAGCCGGACGTGTTCAATGACAAGGTGCTCGCTTTCCTCAAGCGCCATTGACGCCGGCGCCGTCGACCACGCGCCGTCAGCCGCGTCCGCCGCCCGAAGCCTTTTCTCGGCATTTCGGCCCAGGACCGCGCATATAATGACGTTCCGGCCGGTAGGGATCGCGCAGCCAGCGCCATCCGTCCTGCCAGACCTTGGTGATGGTCGCGCAGAACGAACAGGCCGGCCGCACCGCGTGCGCAACGATGAATGACCGCGCTGACATGGCGACCTCCGCTCAATGCGGCCGGCCGACGACGCACGCGAACGGCATCAGGAAGATGTCTTCGCCATCCTCGTCGCTGACATGCAGCGTCCAGGTGCGCCAGTCATCCGGACCGATGCTGGTCACGAACGCGCGAACCATCTGCGCTGCGCGCTGATGCGCATCGACGAAATCGTCGACCTCGACGCCGAGCGGATCCAACACGATCCGATCCGCATTGCAGCAATGGAAATAAACGTGGGTCATGGCGGCGGACTCCCAATTTCATACGCGCACCCATCGGCAACGATCGACCGAGGGCCGAGCGTGGAACCAGCTTGCGCCACCGGCTCTGAACTCGGTCTGACGCGGATTGTCGGCTGTTGTTCACCTACATGACGCCGGGCTAACCGGAAGGTTACGGCGCTGTAAGAAAGCCATCACCGCAGCGCGCCGCGGTGAAAAGTCCGTCGCTTTGGTCGTGTCAATCGCCCTGACCTGGTCTACCCTATCGGCAAAGCGCAGCAAAAGTGCAGAGAGCGAATGGCATCGGATCATTCGCGCAGGGGAGAGCGTTCATGGCGAGGCTCATACTCGTTGTCATTGCGATATGGTCCCTGGCGATCGGCGCCGCCGGCGCGCAGGATTATCCGCAACGTCCCATTCGCATCGTGGTGTCGTTCGGGCCTGGCGGCGGAGCCGACATCGTCGCCCGCATCATCGGGCAATCGATGCAGGAGCGCCTCGGCCAACCGGTCGTGATCGAGAACCGCCCCGGCGCCGCCGGTACCCTTGGCAACGACACCGTCGCCCGCGCCGCCCCCGACGGCTACACCCTCGGCATCATGACCGCCGGCCAGGTCATCGCGGCGGTGGTGCAGAAGTCGCTGCACTACGACACCATGACCGCCTTCGATTGGGTCGGACAGGTCGCAACCGCAAGCCTTCTCATCGTGACCCGCCCGGACTTTCCCGCCGACAACATCAAACAGCTGATCGCGGCGGCAAAAGCCAATCCCGGCAAGATCACCTTCGGCAGCCCCGGATTTGGCGCCACCCAGCACCTCGCCGGCGAGTTGTTGAAGCAGACCGCGGGCATCGAGATCGTGCACGTGCCGTTCCGCTCTTCGCCGGAGTCGATCTCGGCAATCCTCGGCAAGCAGGTGGACGTCGGGTTCGACACCGTGTCCGCCGTGCTCGGTCAGGTCCAGTCGGGCCAGTTGAAAGCGCTGGCGGTCACCGGCAAGGAGCGCTTTCCGGCGGTCCCGGATGTGCCGACCGCACTCGAGTCCGGCGCGCTGCCCGGCTACGACGTCACCACCTGGTACGGGTTTTTCGTGCCCCACGGCACCCCGCCCGACATCATCGCCAAGCTCAACCGAACGATCAATGCCGTCATCGCCGAGGACGGCGTGCGCGAACGTCTGGCCAAGGCCGGCGTGGTGGTGGAAGGCGGAACGCCCGACGCCTTCGGCGCTTTCATCGCCAGTGAATATGCGCGCTGGAACAAGGTGCGGGAGGCGGCCGGAATCGAGCGGCAATAATACGCGGCCGCGACTTCCCCCGCCGACCGTTGGTTAGCGAAAAGCTAAAGCCAGGCGGCAAGATTCATCCCTGATCGCAACCGACCGATATGATCTCTGGACTACCTATCGGGAATGTCGTCCGCCCTCTCGATCGCGACCTCCGGGATGCTCGCTGCCAGCACGCGCCTCGACGTGGCCGCCAGCAATATCGCCAATAGCGAGACTGTCGGTCCGCTGCCAAGCACGACCAACTCAAGCGGCACAGCCGCGTCAGCTGCGCCGCAGGCTTATGGTGCGCTCGCGGTCAATCAAGTCGACGCCACGTCAGGTTCCGGGCCGTCCGGAACCTTGGCCAACGTGGTGCCGGTGTCGCCGAGCTTCGTCGCCAGCGCGGATCCCGGTTCGCCGTTCGCCGATCAGAATGGATTGGTGGCGGCACCGAATGTCGATCCGGTGGCCATGATCGTGCAGGCCGCGATTGCGAAATATTCGTTCGCCGCCAATGCGAACGTCGCCAAAAGCGCCGACCAAATGTCGAAGTCGCTGCTCGATATTCTCTCGTAGCCGGCAATCAACCGAGCGCGGCCAAAGCGCCCCGCTCGCGAAGCGCTATTTCACCACTTCGGTCGAACGTCCGCGGGCAGCGCGCGCCACCTTGGCGGCTTCGGCAAACGCCGAGAGCTTCTTCTGCTGATCGGCCTCGGGCTGAATCAGACCGGCCGACATGATGAGCTTGGCGGCGTCCTCCACCGGGATATCGAGTTCGATGATGTCGCGGCGCGGAACGTAGAAGAAGAATCCGGTGGTCGGGTTCGGGGTGCACGGCATGAACGCCGACACGTGCTCCTCTTTCGAGGGCAGGCGCGCGGCGATATCGCCGCCGGGCGGCTGCGAGAGAAACACCAGCGACCACATGCCCGGCGAGGGAAATTCCACCAGTCCGACTTTGCGAAAGCTGGTGTTGGATTCCGAAAACACGGTCTCGAACACCTGCTTGAGCCCCTTGTACAGGGAGCGGACCAGCGGCATGCGATCGAGCAGCATCTCGCCGGCTTCGACCAGGGTGCGCCCGACCAGATTGGCGGTCAGGAACCCGAGCAACGTCAGCGCGAGGAACGCGATCACCAGACCGCTGCCCGGAATGTTCCAGGGCAGATAGGTCTCCGGACGATAGGAGACCGGAATGAACGGCCGGACCAACCCATCGACCCAGGTAATGAACGACCAGGTCAGGTAGATGGTGATCGCGAGCGGACCCGCGACGATCAGGCCGGTGAGGAAGTAATTCCGAATCCGCGAGCCGACGCTCTTGTGGTGCGGCACGGGTTTTTCGGGAGCCGGATCAAGCAGATCGAGCTTGGGACCGACCGGATTATCAGTCGAGGACATGAGGATGTATGAGTTTCATGGCTGGCAGTTGCCTGCGGGGCGCACGCTGCGGCGCCGGGATCGCTATGCTTGGACTCTATCAGCATTATATGGCGGCCGGGGGGCTTCCCGCTACCCCACTTGCACGCACGCAATTGCCGCATGAACCGCCCGCCGCCGCGCTGGTAACCTATTCCACTGTCACCGATTTCGCGAGATTGCGCGGCTGGTCGACGTCGGTCCCCATGATCACCGCGGTGTGGTAGGCGAGAAGTTGCACCGGAATGGCATAAACCAGCGGCGTCACCGCCGCCGGCACGTCCGGCAGGATCAAGGTCGCCAGCGATTTGATGGTGGCCTCGCGCGCTCCCTTCGGGTCGGTCAGCAGCACGATGCGTCCGCCCCGGGCGGCCACCTCCTGCATGTTCGACACCGTCTTCTCGAACACCCGGTCGTGGGGCGCGATCACGATCACCGGCATGGTCTCATCGATCAGAGCGATCGGGCCATGCTTGAGTTCGCCGGCGGCATAGCCCTCGGCGTGGATGTAGGAAATCTCCTTGAGCTTGAGCGCACCTTCCAGCGCCAGCGGAAAACTGGTGCCGCGCCCGAGATAGAGCACGTCGCGGCATTTGGCGATGTCGCGCGACAGCGCCTCGATTTGCGGCTCGAGCGCCAGCGCCTCGGCAAGGTGGCGCGGAATTTCGATCAAGGCCTGCACCAGCGTCTGCTCGTCGTCCTCGCTCAGCACGCCGCGAGCGCGACCGGCGGCGATGGCGAGACAGGCGAGCACCGCAAGCTGGCAGGTGAAGGCCTTGGTCGAGGCGACGCCGATTTCCGGTCCGGCAAGCGTCGGCATCACCACGTCGCTTTCGCGCGCGATCGTCGAGGTCGGCACGTTGACGATGGAGACGACATGCTGCTGGTGTTGCTTGGCGTAGCGCAGCGTCGCCAGCGTGTCCGCAGTCTCGCCCGACTGCGACACGAAGACCGCGAGATTGCCGGGATCGAGCGGCGCCTCGCGGTAGCGGAATTCCGAGGCGACATCGATTTCAACCGGCAGACGCGCGAAACGCTCGAACCAATATTTGCCGACCAATCCCGCGTAATACGCGGTTCCGCACGCGGCGATCGACATCGTCTTCAAGGTGCGGAAGTCGAACGGCAGTTTTTCCGGCAGCGCAATGCGTCCGGACGCCATGTCGATGTAATGCGCGAGCGTGTGACCGACGACCTCGGGCTGCTCGTGAATTTCCTTCGCCATGAAATGGCGATGATTGCCCTTGTCGAGCAGCAGCGCCGACGCGCTCGACTTGATCACGGCGCGCTTGACGAGGTGGCCGCCGGAATCGTGCACCTCCGCCCCTTCGCGCCGCACCACCACCCAATCGCCGTCCTCCAGGTAGCTGACGGAATCGGTGAACGGCGCCAGCGCAATCGCATCGGAGCCGAGATACATTTCGCCGTCGCCATAGCCGATCGCCAGCGGCGAACCGCGGCGGGCGCCGATCAGCAGATCGTCCTCGCCGTCGAACAGAAACGCCAGCGCGAAGGCGCCGCGCAAGCGCGGCAGCGCATCCGCCACCGCGTCAGCCGGCGTGCGGCCTTTGCGCAATCCGTCATTGACGAGATGCGCGATCACCTCGGTGTCGGTTTCGGTCGCGAAGGTCGAGCCGCTGCCTTCAAGCTCCTCGCGCAGCTCGCGGAAATTCTCGATGATGCCGTTATGGACGACCGCGACCCGATCGGTCGCATGCGGATGGGCGTTGGTTTCGTTCGGCCGCCCGTGGGTCGCCCAGCGGGTGTGACCGATGCCGATGGTACCGCCCAGCGGTTCGCGGCCCAGCCGCTGTTCGAGATTGCGCAGCTTGCCCTCGGCCCGGCGGCGCGCCAGGTGTCCGTGCTCCAGCGTGGCGACGCCGGCGGAATCATAGCCGCGATACTCAAGCCGCCGGAGGGCTTCGACCATCTGAGCGGCCACCGGTTCGCGGCCGACTATGCCAATGATTCCGCACATCGCTGAGGAACTGCCCCCTTGAGCTGAACGAGGCCCGCCTGCAGACCCATCTAACTGTCTAAGGCTTACACACAAGCATAAGAAATCACGAAATTTTTCGCCGTCTTGCCGGCGGGCGGCAACAATTGCCGGCTGTGGCCGTTCAGTCGGCGGATCCCGGCTTGGTTCCGGTCGCGGATTTCCGCTCCCGCACCCGCTTGGCCCAACCTTCTTTCACTGCCTGACGTGCGCGACCGACCGCCAGCGCGCCGGCCGGCACGTCGCGGGTGATCACCGAGCCCGAGCCGACATAGGCCCCCTCGCCGATCGCGACCGGCGCAACCAGGGCGGAGTTGGAGCCGATGAACGCATCCTTGCCGATGTCGGTGTGGTGCTTGTCGACCCCGTCATAGTTGCAGGTGATGGTACCGGCGCCGATATTGGCCGCCTCGCCCACGCGGGCGTCACCGATATAGCTGAGGTGATTGACGCGCGCGCCGGCTTCGATCGAGGCCTGTTTGACTTCGACGAAATTGCCGATGCGGACGTCGGCGCCGAGTTTGGCCCCGGGCCGCAAGCGCGCGAACGGACCGACGGCGGAGTTCTCGCCGACATGTGCGCCGTCCAGATGCGAAAAAGACCGGATGCGGGCGCCGTCTTCGATCACCACGCCGGACCCGAACACGACGTAAGGTTCGATCACCACGTCGCGGCCGAATTTGGTGTCGACGGCGAGATGGACCGTCTCCGGCGCCACCATGGAAACGCCGGCCTCGAGCGCCGCGGTCCGCAACCGACGTTGCAGCACGGCTTCGGCTTCCGCGAGTTGACCCTGGGTGTTGATTCCGCGCACCTCGTCCTCCTCGACTTCAAGTACGGCAGCGTCGAGCCCGCGGGCGCGCGCGGCCGCCACCGCATCGGTCAAATAGAATTCCTGCTTGGCATTGCGATCATCGATCTGCTCCAGCAGCGACAGCGCGACGTCGCCGCGCAGCGCCATCAGGCCGCCATTACAGAGCTGGATTTTCCGTTCGGCATCGCTCGCGTCCTTGTCCTCCCGCACCGCCAGCAAGCGTCCGTTCTCGGTCACCAGCCGGCCATAGCCGGTGGGAACCTCGGGGCGAAACCCGAGCACGACCACCGCCGTCCCTGCCGCCAGCAGCGCCCGCATCCGTGCCAGCGTGCCAGCGCGAATGAGCGGTGTATCGGCGAACACGATCAGGACATCGTCGGCGCCGCGCGCCAGCGCCGCCTTGGCCGCCAGCACCGCGTGCGCGGTGCCGCGTCGTTCGCGCTGCACGAAGATCTCGGCCTGCGGCACCAGCGCGGTGACCTCGGCGACCAAGGCATCCTGTCCGGGTCCAACCACGACCGCGGTCGTCCCGCTGACCTCGCGCACGGTCGACAAGACATGCGCGATCAAGGAGCGCCGTCCGATCGTGTGCATCACCTTGGGACGCGAGGACCGCATCCGGGTGCCTTCGCCGGCGGCCAGCACGATCGAGAGACAGGTTCTTGCGGTCATCGCCGTTTGCAGCGCCATGCGGATGGAATGGAGGGTCAGCCGCCCTCATACCCCGCCCCGCGCGCGCGGGAAAGGTCTCGGGGGCTTTGGTGCAAACCAGCCTGGAGCCGAATCAACCGGATTCTGTTAATGTTTTCAACACGCCGATTCGCCGCCTGGAGATGCGGGGATGATCGAAAAGTCGCCCGGTGAACCGGTTTCAGATTTGGACGAACATTTTGAAATGCCAGCGATGATCCGGCTCGGAGCGTGGGGCCTCAGCGCCGTCCTCGCGGTCGTCGTGGCGATGGTCGCAGCCAATGCCAATCTCAATGCGCGCCGCGCCGGCGTCGCGACCTCCTCCACGGTCAGCAAGACCGTCAGCCCGGTCGTCCCGCCGCCCGAGGTCGCCACCGATCCACGGCCGGTGATCGAGGCCAAGCCGCAACTCGATTCCAACAAGGCCGAGACCAAGCCGGCCGCCGATCCGCCGAAATTGATCACCGCGGCGCAATTGCTGGCGCGCGCCAACGATCCTGACGCCGAGACCAAGCGCCTTGCGGAAGCCGTCCGGTTATTGACCCAGGATCGCGACCGGCTGGCCACCCGCATCGCCGCCCTCGAGCGCAACATCGACGACCTCACCGGATCGATCTCCCGGGCGACGCCGGCGCCCTCATCGCGTCCATTGCAGAGCGACAACGGGCCCGGATCGCCCGCCAACACCACGGCAAGCCTGTCGCCGCAGCCGCCAGCCCCGGTCGCACCGCCGCTGACCCGCACCGCGATGGCTGGCCCGGCGGCCGTGCCCGATTCTCCACCGCCGTCCGCTGCAATGACCGCCCCGGCGATCGCGCCGCCGGCAACCGCCGCAGCGAACGCGCCCCCTGCGACCACCGATGCGCCGGTCCCGCGCCCCGGACCGATGTCGACGATCGAGTTCTATACCCGTTCGACCACCGGCCCGGCCGACGATCCCTCCCCGGCCGGTTCGGTCGCGACCGCGACCGATTTCGGCGTCGATCTCGGTGGCGCCACCTCGGTCAACGGCCTGCGCGCCTTGTGGACGACGCTGAAGGGAAAACACGCGCAGCTGCTCAATGGTTTGTGGCCGGTGATGTCGGTCCGGGACCGGGCCAAACCCGGCACCGTCGAATTGCGGCTGGTCGCAGGACCGCTCCCGAACGCCGGCAATGCCGCCCGCCTCTGCGCGGCATTCACCACCGCGGGCGTCATCTGCCAGCCGACGGTGTTCGACGGGCAGCGGCTCGCCCTGCGCTAGGCCGGCGTCAGGTCCTGCGGTTCTGGACGCGACGGGGAGATCTGGGGCAAGGTGGTTCGTCCCCTGGATCGCGATCCGGAACGAAAGCCCGATGAGCCGTACCTTCCTGCCGTCCGCGCGCGCGTTGAACTGGCTACTGACGATCGGATTCCTGTCGCTCGGCTACGCGCTTTATTTGCGCTATCTGGTGATCGAACAGTCGACGGTGGGGCAGGCCTGCGACGCCGGCCTCGACACCTGGCTGTGCTTGGTTCGCAAAATCGCGACCGGGCTGTTCAACCATCAGGTCTTCGGCGCGATCGCGGTCGGGGCGGCCATTCTCAATTTCATCCGCCCATCGCTGCCGTTGTTCGCCATCGCGCTCGTGGTCACCGCGTTCGGTATCGTGCTCTATAACGTCGGCCTGTCGGCCCTCGCCGCAGCGCTGCTGATCACGAGCTTTGCCCGTCCCGTGATCGCGCCAGAACAAACGCAGTGAGCGCCAGAATCGCTGCCAGCCACAGCGCCTGCCAATTGGCGACGGTCTCGTCGAGAACGATATAGATCGCCGACAGCGCCAATGTTGCGGCGGCGGTCACTTCGGCGATGCCGCGGGATCCCGATCCCGCGGGCCGCAGCAGCGCCAGACCGAGGAACGGAATGGTCGCCGCGGTCAGCGGCGCGAACGGAAAATCGCGATAGCGCGGATCGAACACCATGCCGAGTGCGGTCTGCACCGAGAGCAGCATCAAGGCGAGCAACACCACGCCGAGCGCCAGCACCAGCCGGTCCGCAGGCCGGTTGGGTGCACGCGCGAGCAGCCGCGCGAACGCCGGCGGCCTGACGCCGGCAGCGAGTGCGGCGGTGCCAAGCAGCGGCGCGGCAACCGCGACCGCCAGCAACGCCAAGGACCGCGTCCATCCCCCAACACCCAGGCTTTCGACCGGAACGTTTTCGATCGCCCAACCGATCACCACACCCGGGATCAGGGCATTGGCGGTGACCGCGAGCCACGTGATGGCGGTGAGCGGCGGCGTTGCGTAGCGGCGCTGCGTCCACAATGCGGTGGCGAACACCAGCAGCGCGAAGCCGATGCCGCCGCCGGCGTCCCATCGCCACAGTGGATGATTCGACACCGGTTGCCCCCACACGAATTTGGGCTCGCGGGTGTCGGCGTCGATCAGGCCCCATCGACCACCGGCGGTGCCTTCGAGCTGGCGCTTCCATGGCTGGTCGAACGCCTCGATCAGGTTGACGCGGTATTGGCCGGCGCGCGCGCGGGCCAGCACCTCCTGCAGGGCGAGCGCCTGGTTGGAGGGAGACGGCAACGCCTGCTCGCGCATGCGCCCGGCGCTCGGCCAGCCGACTTCGCCGATCAGGATCTCCTTGCCGGGAAAGGCCGCCGCAACCTTGGCGCGGATGGTGTCGACATGGGCGGCCGCATGGTCGGCGGGAACCGGGATATCCTCCCAGTAAGGCAGGATATGAATCGTAATGAAGTCCGCGGCGGACGCGAGATCGCGATTGCGCAGCCAGAACTCCCACACGTCGGCGTAGGTGACCGGCACCGGCACCGCCGCCTTCACCTGCCGCACGATCGCGGCGAGATCGGTCGCCGAAAGTTCGCCGCGCAACAGCACCTCGTTTCCGACCACCACCGCGCGGATCACGTCGGGATAGCGATTCGCCAGCGCGATCGCGGTGTCGATCTGGTAGCGATTCTTGACCGGGTCATTGCCGAGCCAAAGCCCCTGCAACACCTTAAGGCCATGACGCTGGGCAATGCCGGCGATCTGATCGAGACCGCGGTCCACCGAATAGGTGCGCACACAATCGGTCAGCGGCGCCAGCCGCGTCAGGTCGTCGTCGATCTGGGCCGCATCCACGTGCAGCGACACATCCAGCGGCGACTGATCGCGCCGAAATGGGGCGTAGGACACGCACTGGAACTTTTCGCCCTGGCCGAGCGGCGACGGCGGCATGTCGACGGCACGGCCGAGCCACCACCACGCCGCGGCAATCGCCATCACCGTTATCAGCAACAGGCCAGAAGCAAACTTCATGAACCATCCGCAAGCAGCGTTGGAAGCAAGGTCAAGCCCAGCAAAATAATGGCCAAACTGGGTTATCCTGGACGGCGGTGAAGCGCACGCGACATTTTATACACCGGCACAGCTGGCGCTGGACAAAGCCCGCCAGTTCGGTTCATTTCAGCTCCTCAGTCTGGTCATCGGCGGCCGCAATGCCGACCCATATGCCGACCTCATTCGAATGGCGGAAATCGTACTTACTCGGTCCCCCGACCCAACATTCCAGCAAAGGCCATGGCATCCTTAGTTTTGCGTACTGCTACCGCGCTTGTCTGCGCAAGCCTGATGGCCGGTCTGTCGACCGCCGTGCTGGCGCAATCCCCGGACGCCGATGCCAAGGCGGCCGAGGCGAAAGCCGCCGGCCAGCGCAAGATCGACGATATCGCCGAGGCGGCCAAACTCATGACCGGCCCGGCGGCCAATCCCGAATGCGTCTGGCACGGGACCCGCGTGGTCAGCCTGTTGTGGGGTGAAGACCTCGACACCGCGCTGCGCCAGCTCGAATTGTACGATCGATTCGGCTGCCCGGCCGGGCATATCCAAGCAACCTTCCGTTGTTTTCTGCGTCAGGGACCGCCTGATCCGAAGGTCGCCGATGCGGTTAAAACCCGGGCGCGCGATTGCTGGATTAACCCCGGTTCATCTCCGACGCCGCCGACCACCGCGGCGACCACGCCGGCACCGCCGGCACGCCCTGGAACAAGCAATCGTTAAGCGCGTTGAGGGACGGGACGACAATATTTCTGTGTGGCTCTGTTAACGCCTTCAATTCGCCATGCACCCTTCTTACTTGCTCATAAGCTAACCGACCGGGTATTTTGCGTTGCTGCAAGTGCCCCGTTCGAGCCTAGGGGACAGGCTCGGGCCCGCGATCCTCCGCCCCATTTGGTTCTGAGAGCCATGCGCTCCGTTGCTGCCGTTGTCGCGCTAGTCGTGTGTGTGCACGCTAGTGTTTGGGCCTTGACGCAAGAAAAAATCAGCGCCCCGAACGTTCAAGGCCCCCTCGCCAGCGTCTCCTACTCACCCTTTCAAGGACATCCGGACGAGGGCGTACGGCCCACGACCGATCAGATCCGCACCGATCTGAAAAAACTTGCGCCCTACACCGGCGCGATCCGCACCTATTCCGCGACCGGCGGCGTCGAGCTGGTCCCCCGCATCGCCGCCGACTTCGGCCTCAAGGTCACGGTCGGCGCCTGGCTCGACGAAGACGGCAAGCGCAACAGCCGCGAACTGCGCTCCGCCACCGAGATCGTCCGCAAGAATCGCAACATCAACGCCATCGTCGTCGGCAACGAAACGGTTTATCGCGGCAACACGGTTCTGCTCGCGGCCGATCACCCCGAGGACGAACGGTCCATTCCAGAGGACCTGCAGAAGCTCAGCACCGACGAGCAGCAGCGCCTCGACAATGCCCGCGGCACCAAGGACGAAAAGAAGGTCAAAGAGGACATCAACGTCGCGCACCTGATCAAGGTGATCCAGCGCGTCAAGCGCGACACCGGCGGCAGCGTGCCGGTGACGACGGGCGAAATCTGGAACATCTGGCTGGAGCATCCGGAACTCGTGTCGCAGGTCGACTTCATCGCCGCGCACGTGCTGCCGTACTGGGAAGGCCTGACGCCGGGCCAGGCGGTCGACTTCGCCATCAACACCTATGACAAATTGCGCCAGGCCTATCCGGGCAAGCGCATCGTCATCGCCGAATTCGGCTGGCCGAGCGGTGGCTACAATCGCATGGCCGCTGAACCCGGCCGCGTCGAGCAGGCCAGCGTGCTGCGCGATTTCGTGTCGCGCGCCGAGGCCTATGGCATCGACTACAACATCATCGAGGCCTACGACCAGCCGTGGAAATCGTTCGAGGGAAGCGTCGGCGCCTATTGGGGCCTGTTCGATGCGTCCCGTCAGCCGAAATTTGCCTGGACCGGCCCGATCACCGATCCCGACCATGTGAAAATCGCTGTCGTCGCGATCGCCGTCAGCCTGCTGCTCTCGATCCCCATCCTGTTGATGGTGGGAGCTACGCTCGGACAGGTCCTGATGCTGTCGATCTCGGCCAACGCGGTCGGCGCCTGGGCCTCCACCGTGTTCGCCTATTGGAACGGTCATTACTTTGTCGCCGGCGCCGCGTTCGCGCTCGGCCTCGGGCTGATCCTGCTGGTGCCGCTGGTTGCGATCGCGCTGTCGCGGATCAAGGAGATTGCGGCGGTGCTGTTCGCCGGCTCTCCGCAGCGCCTGCTGGCCTCGATCCAGCAGGCCCCGACCGGCTTTGCCCCCAAGGTTTCGATTCACATTCCGGCCTATCGCGAACCGCCGGACATGCTGAAGGCGACGCTCGATTCGATCGCCCGCCTCGACTACCCGAATTTCGAGTGCATCGTCGTCATCAACAACACGCCGGATCCTGCGTTCTGGCGCCCGGTCGAGGACCATTGCCGCGAACTCGGCGAGCGCTTCAAGTTCATCAACGTCGAGAATCTCCAGGGCTACAAGGCCGGCGCGCTGCGGCTGGCAATGAATGCGACGGCCGCCGATGCCGAGATCATCGGTGTGCTCGATGCCGACTACATCGTTCGTGCGGATTGGCTGAAGGATCTGGTCCCCGCGTTCGCCGATCCGCAGGTCGGCTTGGTGCAGGCGCCGCAGGACCACCGCGACGGCGAGCGCACGCCGCTGCATTACGCCATGAACGGCGAATATGCCGGCTTCTTCGACATCGGCATGGTTCAGCGCAACGAGGTCAATGCCATCATCGTTCACGGCACCATGTGCCTGATCCGGCGCGCCGCCATGAACGCGGTCGGCGGCTGGTCGAGCGACACCATTTGCGAGGACACCGATCTCGGCCTCACCATTCTCGAACACGGCTGGGTTGCCCATTACACCAATCGCCGCTACGGCCACGGGCTGCTGCCCGACACCTTCGAGGCCTACAAGAAGCAGCGCGACCGCTGGGCCTATGGCGGCTTCCAGATCGTGCGCAAGCACTGGCGCCGTTTCCTGCCCGGCATGACCATGCTGTCGAGCGACCAGAAACGTGAATTCGCCGTCGGCTGGATCAATTGGCTCGGCGCCGAAAGCGTCGGCGTCGTGGTCGCCATGCTGAACCTGATCTGGGTGCCGATCGTCGCCTTCGCCGGGATCGCCGTTCCCGACAAAGTCCTGACCGTGCCGATCATCGCCGCCTTCGTGGTGTCGATGGCGCATTTCGCCGTGCTCTATCGCCGCCGGGTTCCGATCCCGGCCGGCCAGACCGCCGGCGCCATGCTGGCCGCGATGTCGATGCAATGGACCGTGGCGCGCGCGGTCGGCATTGGCCTCATCCGCGAGCACCTCCCGTTCGTGCGCACCGACAAGGGTGGCGGAGCCCGCAAGCAGCGACTGAATTTCCCGGCCTTCTACGAGGCGATCCTCGGTGTCCTGCTGGTGGTCGGCGCGATCGTGGTACTGTGGACCAACGAAATGCACGTGCGCGAGATCAACCTGTTCGGCTACGTCCTGCTGGTGCAGAGCCTGCCGTTCCTCGCCGCTGCCGCACTCGCGCTGTTCGAGGACACCCCCGCCAACGACTTCGCGTTCTGGCGCAATCTTGACACTCGCATCCGCACCTTGGTGCTGCGCCGTCCGCGCACCATTGCCGGCACCATCGCGCAGGCCAACGTGATCGCGGAAACCATTGTGCAGGCGGCGCCGGCCACCGCCGACAAGAGCATGGAGCCCGTGCAGTAACCGTACGGGCTATTTCTCTCAGGCGTCCCTGACATACTTCTTGTCATTCCGGGGCCGCGCGAAGCGCGGAACCCGGAATCCCGAGCAGCAAGCGCGCGTCGCAAGTTGCATCCAAGCCTCTCCGGATTCCGGGTTCGCGGGCTGACGCCCGCGCCCCGGAATGACTCCGGAGAGTTTTTCAACGGCGATGAATTTGAGAGCCTGATCCGGTTCAGTTTCTTTTGACCTGGACCTCGCCTCCCGCTCAGGGCGCGAGCTTGGTTTCCACCAGCTTTACCCAGTACGACGTGCCGACCGGAATCACCGCGTCGTTGAAGTCGTAGGCCGGATGATGCAGGCCGGCGCTGTCGCCGTTGCCGATGAAGATGAAAGCGCCCGGCCTCGCCTCCAGCATGTAGGAAAAATCTTCCGCGCCCATGACCGGCGGAACGGTTTGATCGACCCGCTCGCCGCCTACAACGCCGCCCGCGACCGACGCCGCAAAGCCCGTCTGCTGTTCGTGGTTGCGCAACACCGGGTAGCCGCGCCGATAGGTCAGTTTGGCCTTCCCGCCGTAGAGTTTCGCGGTGCCCTCGACCACCTCATGCAACCGCGCCTCCAGGAGGTCGCGCACCTCGGGCGACAGCGACCGCGCCGTGCCGCGCAGGTGCGCTGTCTGCGGGATCACGTTGTCGGTGTGGCCGGCCTGGAACATGCAGATCGAGATCACCGCCGACTTCAGCGGATCGACATTGCGGGCGACAATCGACTGGATCTGATTGACGATTTGCGCGCCGACCAGCACCGTATCGATGCTGAGATGCGGGCGCGCCGCGTGGCCGCCCTTCCCCTCGATATCGATGAACAGCGTGTCTGCCGCCGCCATCAGCGGGCCCGGCCGGATCGCGAATTCGCCGACCGGAAGCCCGGGATAATTGTGCATGCCGTAGACCTCCTCGATGCCGAAGCGATCCATCAGGCCGTCCTTGACCATCGCCAACCCGCCGGCGCCGCCCTCCTCCGCCGGCTGAAAAATGACCACGGCGTTGCCGTCGAAGTTGCGCGTCTCGGCGAGATATTTCGCCGCCCCCAGCAGCATCGCGGTGTGGCCGTCATGGCCGCAGGCATGCATCTTTCCCGGCACCGTCGACTTGTACGGCGCATTGGTCGCCTCCTCGATCGGCAGCGCGTCCATGTCGGCGCGCAGCCCGATCACCTTGGTGGCCGCCGAAGCGCTCGGCTGACGACCGCGGATGACGCCGACCACGCCGGTGCGGCCGATGCCAGTGACCACCTCATCGCAACCGAAATCCTTCAGCTTGTCGGCGACCGCGGCGGCGGTGCGATGCACATCGTATTGCAGCTCCGGATGCGCGTGCAGATCGCGGCGCCAGGCGGTGATTTCGTCATGCAGATCGGCGACGCGGTTGACGATGGGCATTGGGGCTCCTCGAGCGCGTTCGACAGACTGGCGTCAGGCCGACACCGGATGTGCCGAAGTCGAAACGTGAAACGTCCTGGTAGCAAAACCAAGGCCAGTGACGGCGTCAAGGCAGCGCGGCTGCGCACAAAGTCGAGGTGCCCTTTGGACGTGCGGTGGACCCGCCAGGCCTTGCGTCGACCGGAAGGCCCAACTTTCGTCGACCGCCTGCTGCTGCCTTTCCATACGCTATGCCAAATCCCAGTGCTTTCAAAGCCATCGGCCGCCACATTGCCAACCACCGCAAAAAGTCTCATCCTCACGCTCCAGTTCATCCGGCGGGGGCGCGCGCGGTGACAGCATGAGCACATGGATCAGAATGGGTTGCGGTGTCCTGGCGATCGCCATGGCCGCATTTGTCACGCTCGCGCCCGCGGTGGCGCAGACCCCGTCGCCGGCCAATGCCAGCGTTTACTTCATCAATCTCAAGGACGGTGACACCGTTTCCAGTCCGTTCAAGGTCCTGTTCGGCCTCGTCGGCATGGGCGTCGCGCCGGCCGGTGTCGAGAAACCCAATACCGGACATCACCATCTCATTGTCGACGCCAAGCTGTCCCCGGACGACCTGAAGGCCCCGATCCCGTCTGACGCCCAGCACATCCATTTCGGCGGCGGCCAGACCGAGGCCATGGTGACGTTGCCTCCGGGACAACACACCTTGCAGCTCGTGCTCGGCGACTGGTCCCACGTCCCGCACGCGCCGCCGGTGATGTCGCAAGTCATTAAAGTGACGGTGAAGTAGCCGCGTCCGCGGCGAAACCAACCGGAACACGGGTCGTCGCGCACCGCCTCTTGCGGGCCGGCTCTCGCGTCAAACGGCGGCTGACCGGATCGAGCCTAATCGGCCGGACGCTATTGACCCCGGGAGGTCGCCCCCCTACACCCTCGACCCGTGAGCCCGTAGCTCAGCTGGTAGAGCACTTGACTTTTAATCAAGTGGTCCTGGGTTCGAGTCCCAGCGGGCTCACCATTCTGATATATCAAGAGAACTTAGCTAAGATGGCGTCGATGGCGGCGCATTTGCCGGCACAATTTTCCGACCTGCAAAACGCCCGAAGACGACGAACCTTACCAGCCGATTTCTTCAGCTAAAACGATTTGATGATCTTGCCGCTCGGCGGATGTCGCCGGGCGTTGATCTCAAGGGCGACACCCCCGCCGGCGAGCGCCAGCAAAATGACCGCGACGATTGTGAGACCCATCGGGTTCTCCTCCAGCAAAGAGATACCATTGCTCGCGATGCGTTTCGGCTCAATGAAATGCATTGTTACAATTTTTCCGATTGTAAAGATTGAGTGCACCCGTAACCCCGGGAGGTTGCCCCGCTACACCCTCGACCCGTGCGCCGGTAGCTCAACTGGTAGACCTCTCGACTTTTAAGTGGTCCTGGGTTCGAGTCCCAGCGGGCTCACCCAATTGAAATCGAAGACGGACGTTGCGATTGCCCGCGCTTGGTCCGCTTCTGTCCCTCCGCAAATCGATTGGCCGCCGGTCGTGCCACTGCGCGTCGTCGTCGCACGATCCAACGTCCAGATTTTAAAATGCCTGTACCTCCGCCGTGCCGGATTGCCACGAACTCTGTGACCTCTGGCTTTTCGAAACGCGCTTCTGAAAAAAGCCAATCTGCATCCCGCCATGGAACGATGAGGAGACACGCCCATCTGGCTTGCGCCAATGTAGTAAATGCTACATGCTCATGTGCTTCTGAGTTGCTTTTGCTACATCAGTTTGCCGGGGGCGCCCGTGACGGACGTTGTGTCTTCGGAATTCGACAGCGAGCTCGATCGGCTACTCAAAAGTGCCCACCAGCAATTGGGCGCTGCGGGCCGGCGCGTCGCGAAGTTCATCGCCGAAAATCACCAGACCGTGCTGGCGAGTTCGGCCGCAGCGCTTGGAAATCACGTCGGCACTTCAGATGCGACGGTTGTGCGAACGATCCAGGCGCTGGGTTTCAGCGGCCTCGGTGACCTCAAGCGCGCCATCCTGAAATCTGTCTCTAAGACTTCGACCCCCGCCGACGACATGCGGCGCACGCTGGCGGATCTTCAAGCATCGACCGATCAGGCCCTCGACAGTGTGCTGCAGGCCCATTCCGAAGGGCTCGACGTCCTAAAATCAGAACGATGCGCCGCGCAGATCGCCGCCGCCGTCCACATGCTGGACGCCGCAGACCGTATCGTCGTATTCGGAATCGGCCCGTCCGCGGCGCTTGCGAGCTACACCGCGATGCTGCTGGCGCGAGGCGGGCGTTCCAGCCGCACGATCAGCGCGACCGGGTCAATGCTGGCTGACCAATTGCTGGACCTTCGGCGCGGCGATTGCCTTCTCATCCTCGCTTACGGTCGTCTCTACAAAGAGGTCAGGGCGGTCTTTTCCGAAGCCAAGGGCGCCGGGCTTGCAACCGTCCTGGTCACGGAAGCCGAGAATACGCCGCTCGCCAAACTTGCTGACGTCGCCGTCGCCATCCCGCGTGGGCGGCCGGGACACGTCTCCTTGCACGGCGCTACGTTCGTAGGTCTGGAGGCGATGGTGCTGTCCCTTGCCGCCGCAAAGCCGGAAGCAGCTTTGGCGTCGCTCGACAACCTCAACCGCCTGCGCCGCGCGACCGAAACGCAGAGCAAGATCAAAAAGTAGCCGCCGCAAACCTTCGGAAAACACCCCCGAGCGCGAAGGACGTCCACGTGTCTCACGGAGAACGAAGCAAAGTGGAAGCGGCGGTGAAACGCCGCGCCGACAAAGTGGCCGTATTTTCGAACAGCGTTACAATTCCTGGGGAATTCGACCACATTTTTGGCGGTAAGCAGGATAGCAAGCTTTCCGCGAGCTTCTCCGCCGAGCCCGTTATCAAAACCTCCAAGTCCGGCAGCGTCATCCGTGATCTCGGCTGGTGTGTCAGGGTGATCTTGAAAGACGGCTCGATAGAACGTCTCTATGGCTTTGCGTCCCAACAGGCCGCGAAAGCTTGGATTAAGGATAGCTCCGATCAGTGGCTTCGCGGACAGTCTGGAATGATGTGACTTGCGAATTCGCGCATCCGTCCTCGCTCAGGCGGCCTTGAGCAGACCCGCATTACGCGGTGAGCAAGCGGGTCGACTTCACATCGGCACAAAATGCCGCCACTTCAGCGACCTCCTTGCTCGTCTTGCGCGAAGGGTCCGACAGCCCCAACGGCGTCCCCGAATTGATCGCTTGAACGATCATTGGATCCTCACCGACGAAAAACATCTTCTCGCGCCCCAGCACTTTTTCTACATGATGGCGACGTTCCACTCCGCCGAGCAGCCGGCGCTCGCAGCGATTGATCACGACCGCAAACTGCGCGCTGACCCGCCGCGTCTCGCGCACCGCCGTGACCGTCTCCGCCATTTGCCGCAATCCCGGAATAGTGTTGATCCCCGTCACAATGACTGCGTCGGATGCCGCCACCACGTGGAACGTCCATTTGAACCATGACACCGGCATGTCGATCAGGACCAAATCGTACCGGCTCGAAATCAAGTCGAACAACGAATCCAGGACCTCGACGCTTACATCGCAGATATCGAATCGAGATCGCGGAGCCGCGAACACGTGCAGTCCACTGGCGTGCCGGCTGATGAAGATATCGAACAATTGCTCGTCGAGCCGCTCCGGGCTGTTGGCGATCTCTTGAATTTGCAACCGCGGTTCGATGTCGAGATGATCACAGACGTGGCTTGACTGAAAATCAAGATCGACAATACAGATGCTGCGGTTCCGCGCGACCTTGTGGGTCCTTAAATGGGCCGCGACCTCGACCGCGAGCGTGGTATTGCCGACACCTCCCGCGCAAGGTGTGAAGCACACAACGACGGGCTCCACTCGGTTCCCGGTCCGCCCCTCACCGCGCTGTCTGGCCATGATGTCGAGAATTTCTTGAGGCACCGCGGTCGCCGATACCCAGTCGGCGGCCCCGGTCCGCACCAGGCGCTTGTAATCGCTGGCGGGAATATCGTCGCTGATCAAAATAAAAAACGCGCGATCGCGATGCCGCCCTGCCTGTTCGAGCAGCTGTGCGAAGAAAACGCCGTCCTTGGGCGATGCAACGATCAAAACCGTGCTTTTTTCCCGGGACTTGCCGGTCAGCGCCCGCACGCAGTCGTCCATCCCGTCTGATCTGACCAAATCAGGAATGACGCTTCTCAGCTTCCGTTCAATGATCTTGACCTTCTCGGCGTCGACATCGGGACTGAGGAAGTAAGTGGCCATAGCCGTGTCCTGGACTCTCTACAACGGGGCGACGGAGGATAAATCCTCAGCCGTAATCGAGGTGGTGAGGGCTGGCATCGGGATCCGGTTAAATCCCATGAGACCGCCAAGAAAGAAAAACTGAAACGGAAGATCATGGATTGCGAGGGTGATGGTGGGAACCGGACCGCCAGGGCGGCCAGCAAACCCGAGGCCCGTCTGGGTATACGAAATCACCACATTGGCTGGTGCTATCCGCGAGAACACGTCACACATGCCGGCATTGTAGTAGTTCCTGGCGTCGGAACAGGACGTGCTTCCGCGGCCAAACACGATCGTATTCATGGCCGGCGCATTATAGTCCCCGACGCCGGCGCATGCTCCGATGCAGCTGCAACTCGCCGTCGCGCCGCTGCAGGTCACGTCGAACGCCGGCATGGACGCCCCCGGCATAACATAGGAGCCGACGACCATGCGGCTGAGATTATTGAGCCCGCCTGCCACAGGATCGGAGACGGCGGCGATTCTCGCGCCGATCTGCACCGCCTTGGCGGCTGCGTTCCATTGGTAGAACGCAAACAGAAAATCGATCGAACCCAGAACGAAGATAAACATGATGGTCATCATCACCGTTGCTTCCACCAGCACGGCACCGCTTTGGTCCTTGAGAAGTCGCGGCAGCATGATGCGGCCTCAACCTGGTCCGATGACGCGTTGTGAATGTGATACGGAAATGGCCGGCGCCGACAGACCGAGAAGACGGAAGAACCCGAGCGAAGGGTCGGCAAATCGCGTCGACACGGTCACGATATGGATGACGGCCTCTCCGCGATAGGTTCGCAAACCGTCGACGCCGACACGATTGTCGACCGGCGTGCAATCGACGACGACCATTGCCGAGGTCCATCCGGCGACGCGCGGCTTGCCCCCGGTCACAAATCCGGTCGTGGCAAGATTCTCCGCGTTTGCGGTTTCCGATGCCCAAGTCACGGAAGCTCCCTCGCAGGCATCCGAGGATCGGGCGAGATAGCGCGCGGCGTCGCGCACTCCGGTCGTGACCAGATGCTGCTGGTAGAAATACCAGGAAAAATCGTAAACGCCGAACATCAGTACGAAAAGCAGCGGCATGATGATCGCGCCCTCAAGCAGGGCGGAACCGTCGCGGTCACGCCACCATGCCTGAACGCAGCGCACGAGCATCACACATCCTTACGCATCGGCGCTTGGGCGATCCGCGATTGCGGCTGAATTCCGCGGACTATTGCGGCGCATTGAGTTGTTGATTTCCGCTCGAGGGTGCGGCCCCCGCACTCGGCTGGCCGGTCTGACCGTCGGGGCGGCCGCTCTGGCCCGCATTGCTGCGGTATCGCTGGATTGCGCCCGTCATCCGCGCCCCATTGGCCGGGATCCTGCGGTTGGCCGAATGCCGCGGCCACGGATCAATGACGTGGATGGCGGCGTTGACGTCTTTAGCATTGCCGGCACCGACAACGATGGAATCGCTGCGCACGAAATATTGATCCAGAAAACTTTCCCGCCCGCCGGCCCAGCTGGCCGAGGTCGCCGCCAACATTGTGACTGCCGTGATCGCAATGAACTTCATGATGCCGACCTCATCGCCGCGAATCGTTGGCGCCGGGCTCGCTTGGTATCAGATGGCCGTAGGGCCCCTCGACTTTTCCGCCGTTCGTCACGTAGTCGGAGTAGTCCTTTTTCACATCCATTTGCCCGTTGACGAAGAAATCGACGTCGTTGCTGGGCAAACGTTGATCGAGCGGATTTGCCAAATGCTGGCCGGGCGCGGCCGGCTGAACCAGTTGCGGCGTCACGATGATGACGAGATCGGTGTCGTTCTTCTGGTAGCTCACGCTGCTGAACAGCGAACCCAAAACCGGCACCGAGCCAAGCCAGGGAATCTGCGATCGATTGCGCGTGCTTTCGGATTGCAGCAGGCCGGCAATGGCAAAGCTCTGGCCATCGCGCAACTCAACCGTTGTCAGAGCGTCGCGCTTGATCAGCGAAGGAACCGTGGTCCCAGAAATCGTCACGGCATTTGCGAAGTCGAGTTCGCTCACCTCCGGCGCGATGCGAAGATTGATGATGCCGTTGGACAGCACCACGGGCGTAAATGACAGACGCACACCGAACGGCTTGAACTCAATCGTCGGCGTCACCAACCCGTTCGAAGATGTGGCGGCGATCGGCACCGGGAATTCACCGCCCGCCAGAAAGCGTGCGGTGTCGCCCGACAGCGCCATCAGATTGGGCTCGGCGAGACGGCGCACCAGCCCCTGCGTTTCCAGCGCCGTGAGCATGACATCGACATTGGTTCCGCCGTTCACCACGCTCGCGAGTAGCACCCCGAACGGTTGCGAAGCGGATCCGGCGAGCGTCCCGGCGGTCTGGAAGACCGGAATTCCGGCGGCGTTCGGACCGGTCGAAACAAGGCCGCCCTGCCCCAGCGTCGCGCCGCGAGTGCCCGAGGCGTTGTTGCCGAACCAGTTGACGCCGAGCTGCCGTCCGGCTTCGCGCGAGGCCTCCAGAAATCTGACTTTGAGCAGGACTTGCTGGGAATGCGCCACGCTCATGGCGTTGATGACGCCATTGGGGGCAAAGTCCTTTGCCAGCGCCACCGCCCGTTCGGCGGCAACGGCATCGACGGCCTGACCGCTCAGGACCACCTGTCCATTGCTGGACGTCACCCGAATGCCGCGGCTGCCGGTGCTGGCCTGGATTTTTTCCTGAAGATTGCCGGTGTCGACGGCGACTTCCACGTCGAGCACGCTGACGAGCTTCTGGTTCAGGTCAAACACCGTCAAATTGGTGGTGCCGACCTTCTTGCCCTGAATGTAAAGCGAACGATCCGACATCGGCAGCACGTCCGCGATGTCGGGTGCGCCGATGACAGCAGTCGCGAACGGCTGGTCGAGATGAAAGGTTCTTGACTTGAACAGGGTCACCACGATGCGACGGACCGGTTCGCCCTCGCTACGCCAGGCCCGGCTGGTTTGCGCCTGGGCCGAGATCGCACCGTAAGCTGAACATAAGGCCACAAGCGCGGTAATCGCCAGGAGTACGACAACGGATGCAATCCGCCGGGGCCACGGAACAGCAATGCACGCCTGACGGCGGCTCGTCCCCGATCCCCTTTGCATCCCCTACTCCCTACGCAACTGACTACAAGCACTCAGGCAACTGCGATGACACAGATTCTTGTGCCCTCCCAACGGGCAGCAACGCTACCATGCTACTACCAACACGGCACGGCATGATAGTCAAAACCTTCTCGCGGTCGGACCGCCCGCGGGCCGTTTCGACGCTTACTCGGTTCGCAGATTTTCTTGCCGGACCGTATATTCCTCCCGTTTCAGGCCCCGCACGATGGCGACCGTGACGGTCTCGGATCGCCTGGGGGCCCGCACGACCGGTGTCTCGACGGGGGCGGCGACTGGGGGGGGAGGAACAATCACGGGGTGCGCCGGGGCGTCGCCGAGATCCCGCTCGGTGACCCGACGGGTCACCTGGGAGTTCCGCTCGCCAGGCTGGCGCAGGATCAACGACAGCTTGCCGATATTGGTCGCCAACAGGACTTTTTGCGCCTGCTCCGGCGTCACTTCGAGGGTCACCGCCTTGGCAATCGTCGGCTGCTCCTGGCGTTCGCTGGCAAGCTGATCGACCGCCAGGACCTTCACCTGCTGCAGCAGAATCTCCGAATAATTCTCGCGACGGGAGCCTTCCTCGGCGCGGATCAGAACGATATCGACGAAGTCACCGGGGAGAATGAACCCGGCGACCCCGCGCACATCATCAACGCGAACGGTGACGGCGCGATTGCCCTCCTGCAGCAGCGACGACAATGACCCCCGTTGTCCGGGCGCCGTGACTTTCGAGCGCAATACCGGTTCGTTGCGATCGAGTCCGGCCAGCACGGTACGGCGACCGTCCTGCAGCAGGTCCTGCTTGGTCGCGAAAGCGCCTTCCGGCAACGATGTGGCGGCCCACGAAATTTCAATGATGTTGTCGGCGGTCACTTCGGTACCGAAGGTCAGCGGGCTTTTCGCCACGACAATCGTGCCCTTGGTTTCCTCGACCGCCGCCCGCGCATGACTTTCGAGCCACTGCCGCGCGAGAAAAGCGGCAATGCCGCCCATCACGACTGCGAGCACGAGAACGGCGACGTTATTCGTCCGCAAGTTCTGCGCTCCTCTTTTCAATCACGTCTTCTCAACCACGTCTCATCGGAATAGGCCGACGGTGCGGCGCCAATCGGAGATCAACCCTGATGGACGCCGCGCTGGGGTGACGGACACGTCCCGGAACCGGTCAAGCATCGCCGCTAGTTGGCCGACAGCGCGGTCCACAGCGCGGCCCACTTGGTGTTGACCCAGCCGCCGACCAGAACGATCGTACCGATCACTGCGACCAACATGACTCCAAGCAGCACAGTGTATTCGACGAGGGCCGCGCCCTCCTCGTCCTTGCCGAACCGCTTCAGCAATTGCAGAGCATTCCGCATGGCGCCCTCCGTTGCCGTTCAAAACGGCATCGCCTGATTGTTGGGTCCGCGCTTACGCGCGGAAGCGTCTCCTCGGACGCACCCCTTGGCAATCGTTTGTCGCGCCAAGCGAACGTCCGCCGTCCCTAAATCGGATTATTGGTGAAGTCCTTATCTCAGTCAAACTTCAAATTCTCTGCGTCCGACATCGCGGCGGCACATTCCGCTGAACCGCATGCTCCGTAAAAAAATATTGCAGTGCTCCGCAACGCCCGCGCCTGCCGCGATGACGACCGGCGCAGTCTCGAACACAAACGCGCCACCCTCACCGCCCGCGACGTTCGAAGTCCGCACCCCAATCCAAGCGACGCATGCTTTGGCGCACGAAGTTTGGTGCACCGTGGGGAACAATCAGAATTTGCAATCGAGATTCGGTTGAGAACTATCGGCTGACGGGCGCCCGGCGCTAGCCGCCACAGAGTGGTCTCATTTCAATTTAACATGTTAGCGCCCAATGCGCTGGACTGGCGAGAAGTCGGCTGGCGGCGTTGGCATGAAGCGAGCCCAGGGACCCCGTTGCTGACTTTGCGTCAGCGCCGGGTAAGACACCCCTTTTGGCTCGCGTCGGACCATTGCAGAAACGCGATTAGGGGAGGATGTCATGGTGGGAATACGCATATGTGCCGCGACGCTTGCGCTTGGTCTCTTCGCCGTCATGCCGGGACCGGCACAAGCGTGGGACAGCGGCAACGTTGAAACCCTCGCCGTGTTGCCCGATGTCACGCCTGGCGTACCCAGCAGCGTCGAGGGACTGACTGTCGGACCCGACGGGAATATCTACGCTCCGACCTTCGGGTTCAACGCCAGCGGTGCGCTGACCGGCAATGCTGTTCTGTTCGTCATCCGGCCGGACGGATCGTTGGCGCGCAAGGTGACGATCCTCAATTCAAGCCCGCACATGCTGGGGCTTGGCTTCAATCCGGTCACCGGCGCCCTGCTGGTTCTCGATTTTGGCGCCGGCCGCGTTCTCAAAGTCGATCCCATCACCGGCACCTCGTCGATTTTCATGACCCCGACGACGGCGGGATCCGGGCTCAATGCGCTGACCTTCGATAAGGCCGGAAATGTCTACGTCTCGGATTCCTTCAACGGCGTGATCTGGAAGACCGGCCCCAGCGGCGGCACGCCGACGGTCTGGAGCAACGATCCCCTGCTCTCGCCGGGAACCGGGCTGACGCCGCCGTTCGGCGCCAACGGCATCGAGTTCAACAACGCCGGCACAATCATGTATGTGGCCAATACCGCGTTCCATCAGATCATCAAGATCCCGGTCACTACCGGCGGCTCCGCCGGCACCGCGTCGATCTTCATCACCGGCATCAATGCGCCTGACGGCATTGCCATCGACCATGACGACAATCTCTGGATCTGCGCCAACCAGGAGGACAAGGTCACGGTCATCAACACCTCGGGCAAAGTGATTGCCAAGCTCGGAGACTTCAACGGCATCAGTCGTGACGGCACGGTGAACGGCTTCCTGTTTCCGGCGAGCCCGGCCTTCAGCAAGGACGGAAGGACGCTCTACGTGTCGAACCTGACACTGTTCTTGCCCTACGCGGGCGCGCAAGCCGCGGTCGACTCCGCCTGGACGCTGGAGGTCCGCCACTACAACGTCGTCAAAATTCGCGCCGAGATCCCTCCGCTGCGCGAATACTAAGTTCGTCCGGCATTTTCAGTGATAAGGCGCGCGCTCCGGTAACGGTCGGCGGAGCGCGCGTCCGGCAAAACAGTTCTGCATCGGTGAAGCCGACAATCGGCTACCGGTACAGCTGGACCGTGTCGAAATTCATCGTTCGGTCCTTGGGATCCATCAGGCCCACCGTCTCCACAAACAGATTGGTTTGCGATGGGGCCAACGGCAAAGTCAGAAAGAATTTGCCGAATGCAGCCACCGGCAACGCCGATTGGGGATCTGGTCCAAGGTCAAGGCTGAGGCAATTGAGGACGGCCGCCTGTACGACGCGCCGATCAGGAACATCGGACAAGGCGCCGCCTGCATAGCAGGCCGGCGCTCCCGACTCTCCGCCCGGTGAACGGTCGGTGATCATGCCCTGGTCGATTTCGTAACGATACACGCTGTATCTGCTGAGAAGATTGCTGTTATTGGCGGGATTTCCGTTCACCGTCGGTGGATCGCGGCCGGCGCCGCCGTGATTGACCTGCCAATAGGTGTCGAAGTCCCAGTTTCCATTGCCCATGCGGCCGCCCATGTTCGGCCATCCGTTGTCGAGCGGCAGGCCGGTGGCCTGGTTCGGCGGGCTGCCGATCGGCCAACTGGTGGCCGGCTGGGCGCTGCACGCGTCTCCGACATAACCCTTGCGCACGTTCGGCGACGGCCGGTATTCGATATTGCCGCGATTGGCGATCATCGATTCCGCGAAAATATCGAAACGCACATTGAGCCCGTCGCGTGCACCGACCACGAAGCCCGATCGGATATTCACTCCGCTCTGGCGGAAGCACGCGGCGGGGTGAACTTTTCCGAGCGCATCGATCAGCGCGGCTGTCCCCAAACCCAAACTATCCGATTCCAGAAAGCCGTAGTCGCCCGGCTCATAGGATGCGCCGCCATCATTTTTCTGGCGCAGCAAGATCAACCGCCGCTGGCGCGACGGATCCGCGGCCGCCTCCTGCAGCGCCTGGGTTGCCTGTGCGTAACTCATGCCGTCGGTCTCGAAGGGATTGCAGACGAACAATGGGGTGATGTTGCAGACCACCTGATCGAAGCCGGCAACCGCGGACGCGCCGGTGGTGACCAGACCGGAGCCTGCGAAAAACGCCGCGGGAAGAATGGTGGCGAGGGTGACTGGCTGCACGGTCACGGCGACGAAGCGGGCAGCTGTGGCATCGGTTGCCAGCAGGCCTTCCGACAGCGGCCTCGCATCATTGTCCGGAAGCCTGCTATAGAATTGAATATTCGAGATGCGCACGCGCCGATCGGATCCCGCACCAAACAGGGTCGTATTGGCGAGAAGATTGTTGATGGCGTTGACGGCTCGCGATTCTGCATCCGGCAGGCGATCAAGTTCCGCCGCGCCGGCAAGCGCCAATGCATCCGCACCATTTTGCAGCTGCGTCTGCAGGCTCATGAACCGTGCGCCGTCCAGCGCAAGCGCCGCGACGCCAATGATGACGACGAGCAAAATGGTGACGTAGGGAAGAATGATTCCGCGCGTGTCGGTCGCTAGCCTGCACGCGCCGCGCCCGAGCCCTTCGATAACATTGCACGCACGCAGCATTGACCCTGGCACACCTTTGGCATGGCTACCGGCATCGTTCGCCAGATGTGGCCCAAGGCTATACTTGTTGGCGCCGACCGGCCTTGCGCAATCCCTCAACGCGATCATTGGTGAACTGCGGGCCACAGTCAAACCGCGTCGACGCGGCCAATTCCACCACCGGATGTCGTTCCCGGACGAGTCATCGTCGGCCGTCGGCCAATCATGACGTCGCTTGCACCGGCTCCAACACGCAAGGGCGTGCCAGGACGTTCACACAATCGCCTTACTCGCGCGCGCCCCGAGAGCAGCAATAAATTTCTCGTAAACGCTCTGACAGAGAACATTCTGCGATGAGCGAAAGGAAAGGAGAAAATTCTGCTGAGCTCGCATTCAAAGGCACATACACGTCATTCTGCGGCACATCCGAGAAAACACATGCCGGACTCAATTTCATCGATAACATGTCAGTGCCATCTGGCTAAGCAAGCCGGGGGCAACGGGGGGCCGGATTGATCTTCGGCTCGACAGGGAGGAATTCATGAAGAGTAGTTCCAAGGTCAGATTGATGACGCTTGCGTGCGTCGCTGGAGCCATTGTTCCGGCGCTGGTTGCAATGACAGGTACCACCTCGGCCGACGAGGTGTTTAAGCCCACGGCAGCCATTTCGGTGACGCCAAACGGCATTTCGTCCTTCGACATCAGCTACGTCGACGGCGCGATCGGGATTTACATTCTGGCCGACCGCACCAACAAGACCGTCGATGTCGTCGATACCGGCACCAACAGTCTCGTTGCGCAACTCGGATTGGGATCGTTCGTCGGCTTTACCGGCAACAACGATACTTCCGGCCCCGATGGAGCATTCATCGTCGACCACCGACAGGTTTGGGCGGGCGACGGCGACAGCACGATCAAGGTCTTCGATCTGCAGACGCAAAAGCTCATCACCACCATCAACACCGGCGGATCCTTTCGCGCCGACGAAGGATGCGTCGATACGCGCGATCACCTGGTGATGATGGCGAATGATGCCGAGCACGATAATCCTGCCAATTGGCCTTTCGTGAGCATCATCTCGACCAACAACTTTGCCATTCATCACAAAATCACGATGGACGGCACCCACGGCACGCCGAAAGCCACCAACGGCATCGAGCAGTGCCAGTGGAGCGCACGCACCGGAAAGTTCTATCTCAACATTCCGGAGGTCAACGGACCGGGCGACGACACAGCGCCGGGAGCGGTGCTGGTGATCTCGCCGGAAAGCGGAAAGATCGAGCAGACGTTCAATCTCGATCACAACCGCTGCGCCGGTCCGCAGGGTATGGCACTCGGCCCCGACGGCCAAATCCTGCTAGGCTGCAATGCAGCGAGCGGCAATGGCAAGTTCTCGACGGTCATCATCGATGAGAATAACGGCCATATCGTCGCGACCCTCGACAACGAGTCCGGAGCCGACGAAGCCTGGTTCAATCCAGGCGACGGCCATTATTTGCTGGCGCGTTCAACCGCACTCGCCGGATCGCCTCCCGCTCCGATAAACTCGCAGCTCGGCGTGATCGACTCCGCCAGTAACCATGAGGATCAAAGCATCGTCACTGGCAATCCGGGAATCAAATCCCACTCGGTCGCTGCCGATCCGGTGTTGAACCAGGTCTACGTTCCGATCCCAAAGAACGCGGGTCAGGGCATTTGCTCCTCCGCTGGCGGAAACGACGCCCTTGGATGCATCGCCGTGTTCACCACAACGCATGACGACAAGAACTGCGTCGCCGAGGGCATGCCCGTCATCCGTGTCGGGGACGGTGGCGATCCGGACTATCTGAAGACAAGGTGCCATCACTAAGGCGCCGGCGCTTCATAACTCAAAACTCGGGCCGGTCGAACTTCGGCCGGCCCGCGTGCCTGCTTAAACCTACGCCGCAGCGCAGCATTGATGTCACCGCCGTTGCGCTTGGAAGGCCGAGAGCGCTAAGGTTCGGATGGGCAAAATCAAGTTCGCGTTTGAGGACAGCGCGCAGCAGGCGTCTCTGCTGCCTGGTTCGGAAGCAAACGTATGAGTTTCCTGTTTCCCGGTTCGCCGCGCGCTCCCGAGGCTCCGGCACCAGCCACACTCAACGGCGCCGGCAAGAACGGCCACGACGCCGACGTCTACCAGGACCTGGTTTTGCGTCGCCCGGCGCTGTTGGAAGAAAAACTAAAACTGCACGCACGAATCATCGACGAATTCAATTTGACCCTGCTGGAAAAGCTGCCGCGGGAAGAACTCGTGCGGCAGGTGAATGCCTATGTCGCCAATTATGTGCGGGCCGAGAAAGTCTCGCTCAACCAGAAAGAGCTCGCTGTCTTCAGCGAAGAGATCATCGACGAGATGACCGGCTATGGTCCGATCGAGCCGCTTCTCAAGGATCCGACCGTCACCGACATCCTGATCAACACCCATCGCGCCTGCTTCGTCGAGCGCTTCGGCAAACTTTACGAGACCAAGGTTCATTTCAAGGACGAGGCGCATCTCCTGCGCATCATCGGCAAGATCGCCGCGGGTGTCGGCCGCCGGATCGATGAATCCTCGCCGATGGTAGACGCCCGCCTGCCCGACGGATCCCGCGTCAACATCGCGATCCGGCCGGTGGCCATCGATGGGCCCCTGGTATCGATCAGAAAATTCTCGGAGCGCCCATTCAACATGGAGCGGCTGGTCGATGTCGGAACTGTTCGTCCGCAGATCGTCGACTTGGTGAAGGCGGCGGTTCAGGGACGCATTTCCCTCATCATCAGCGGCGGTACCGGCAGCGGCAAGACCACGTTGTTGAACGCCTTGTCGGGATACATTCCCGTCCACGAACGCCTGATCACCATCGAAGACGCTGCAGAACTCCAGCTGCAACAGCCCCATGTCGGACGTATGGAGACCCGGCCGCCCAATGCCGAAGGTCGGGGTGAAATCCGTCAGCGCGAGCTGGTCAAGAACGCGCTGCGCATGCGACCCGACCGCATCATCATCGGCGAATGCCGCGGCGAAGAGGCTTTCGACATGCTGCAGGCCATGAACACCGGCCATGAAGGCTCGATGACGACCATTCACGCCAACACGCCGCGCGACGCGCTCAAGCGGCTGGAACAGATGGTGGGCATGGCCGGCACGTCGATGACCAACGAAAGCATCCGCAGCCAGATCGCGTCTGCCATCACGGTCGTGATCCAATTGCAGCGGTTGCCGGACGGCAAGCGGCGCATCACCAGCGTCAGCGAGATCACCGGCATGGACGGCGACGTCATCCAGGTCCAGGAGATCTTCCGCTTCGTCAAGGAATCGACGGACGACGCCGGCAATGTTCGCGGCAACTTCCGGGCGACGGGAATTCGTCCGGTGTTTCTGAGCGATCTGAAGGCCTACGGCATCGCGCTGCCCGACACCCACTTCGAGCCGACAGCTGCGCTGTAGGAGGCTGCTATGGGCGAGCTATGGACCATCCCGGCATTTGTCTTTGTCGCCACCCTGCTCGCGGTCTCCGCTCTCTATCAGCTGGTCTTTCGCGCGGGCCAGACCCAGAAGGCAATCAGCCGCCGGCTGACCGACAGCCAAGGTCCGTCCAACGCGTTGGAAGCGCTCGATGCACTACGCCGCGAGCGCGGCTTTGTGGATGTCGAAAACCCCTGGCTGCGCGGCCTCAACGACCTGATGATGCAAACCGGATTGAATCTCGATCGCAAGCTGGTACTCGCGGCGGTCATTGCGTTCGCCGTGTTGCTGTTCCTGCTTCTCGGGCTCGCCCTTGGCTATGGGCCGATTGCCTTGGTCGGCGCGTTCGCGCTTGCACTCTCGCTCACCGTTCTTTTCTTCAAATTCGTGCGGGCGCGGCGGGTTGCCCAATTCGCCCAGCAGCTCCCCGATGCCATCGACTTGATCGTGCGCGGCGTTCGCGTCGGGTATCCGCTGCCGGTCGCGCTTGGACTGGTTGCGCGGGAAATGCCAGCGCCGATCGGAGCCGAATTCGGACTGACCTCAGATGAAATCACGTTCGGTCAGGACGTGAAGACTGCGGTGGAAAATCTCTATCGGCGCGTCGGCCAAGACGATCTTCTGTTCCTGGTGGTCGCGATCAACGTTCAAAGTCAGACCGGCGGCAGCCTGGCGGAGATTCTCGTACGGCTGTCGCGTCTGGTCCGCAACCGGGCGAAGGTCCACCTCAAGATCAGGGCATTGACGGCGGAGGGCCGCATCTCAGCGAAATTCCTCTCAGCCATGCCGTTCGTCCTGTTTGCCATTGTCAGTGTGGTGTCGCCCGCCTATTTCGGCGAAGTTCGGCATCACCCGGTGGTCGTGCCGGCGCTGGTTTATGCGGCGATCTCGCTGGTCATCGGGAACATCATGATGTACCGCATGGTCAATTTCAAATTCTAGCGGGGCGATCGTGGACATCATACCGACGATCGTTGCCATGCTTGCCTTCGGCGCTGTCACGGCGTTGGTGATGCTGTGCGGTCGGATCTATTCGGCCCATGCGTACACCATGCGGCGGCTTCCAGCACCAATTACGCTGTCGACCGACGCATTCTCAGGGGCCCCTCCGAACGGCCTCTACGCCCTGGTCGCCCGCTTCATTGATGAAAAGAAGTTCGGCATCGACCGCAGCCCGCGCGGCAAGCTGCGCCGGGATCTGCTGAAGGCCGGATATTTCCGCGGCGACGCCGTCAACGTCTACATCCTTGCCAGACTTTTCTGCGCGCTCGCACTCCCGGTCATGGCTTACATCTTTGTGGCGACAATTCCCGGCCAGGTGCCTTGGCTTCTCCAACTTGGATTTGTCATGCTGGTCGCCCTCGTCGGCGTTGCGGCACCCGATGCCTACCTCGCGCGCCGCCAACGCCTGCTGATCCAGCAATTCCGACTGGTGTTTCCCGATCTGCTTGATCTGCTGGTCGTGTGCGTCGACGCCGGTCTCGGCATCGATGCCGCTTTTGAGCGGGTGCGACCGGAAATCATGAAACGAAGTCGCGAACTTGGTCTCAACCTCGAGGTGATGGGCGCCGAGACGCGCGCCGGCCGCAGTACGACGGAAGCGCTGGAGTCGTTGGCGGATCGCCTCGGCCTCGAAGAGGCTCAGTCCTTCGTGGGCATGCTCCGACAATCGATCGAGCTCGGCAGCGACGTCGGTGACGCGCTGCGGGTTTTCAGCGACGAAATGCGCGAAAAACGTCTGATGCGGGCGGAAGAGTCGGCGAACAAGCTCACGGTCAAAATGGTGCTTCCGCTCGGCCTTTTTATATTTCCGGTCGTCTTGCTGGTGGTCATGCTGCCGGTGATGATCAAGCTCATGAGCGTGTTGGGTAAGGGATAAGGGCTGTTGGACCGACGAGCGGCCCGCATTGTTTGCACCCGTGGTCATCGGTGCAGCGCTCGATGCAAGACCACGTGCAAAAAGACTTGGTCCTGGCCGATGCGATCAATTTGCAGACACTATCATATTACCCGTATACTCGCGCAGCCTCGATTCAATCGGGGCGGCGGGGAGAGCGGCCATTCGAAACTGGGCCAGGCTACAAACGAGGACATCGGCGAAATTCGCGCGGACGAGGATTGCGCGCGCAGCTGGCTTTGCAACCCTTATTCTGCTCGCCTCGGCGATTGCGGGCTGTGAGGTCAACGGCACCTTGCTGGCCGCCCCGGAACTCAACTCCCCCGCCCCCACCGCGACCGTGCAAGAACCGGACGACGTCAAGTATTATCCCTCCGACGAGCCCCTTCATCTCGCCAACGAGAATTTCAATCGCGGCAATTATGGCGTTGCGGAGCGCTATTATCGCGATGCTGTCGAAAAGACCCCGCGCGACGTCACCGCCTGGATCGGGCTCGCCGCTAGCTATGATCGGATCGGACGATTTGATCTCGCAGACCGCGCCTACGGATTTGCCATCAAGCTCAACGGCGAAACCACCGAGATCCTTAATAATGAGGGCTATTCCTACATGCTGCGCGGTGACCTGGTTCGCGCCCGCAAAAAATTGGAGAAAGCTTATCGGCGTGATCCCAATAACCCAACCATCCTCAACAATCTCAAGCTTCTCGACGGCAGCAGCAACATCGTCCGCCGCAACGCCAATCCGTGACTGCCCGGCGTAAGGCCGTTTTGCACGGTTAACAAAGAACCTACGCCGCTCGGCACGGCCGCATCGCCCAGCGGCCTTAACGGAAAACACAAGGATTCCCCTTAGCGCTTGGCGGCATGAATCGATTCGCCAGGCTGCAGTTCATCGGACCGACCGCACTTTTTGTCGCCGTCCTCGCCGGCGAAAGCGCCGCCTGCGCTCTGCAGATGGATCCCTCCTCGACCACGTTGTGGTACCTCAACCTGACTTGGTTCGGAATCTTCCAGCGGAGCCACTACGTTCTCGGCGGCACCATTGGCATCGCCTATTTTCAATTGCTGTTCGTGGCGCTACCGATCTTCCTGATTGCGTCCTACGGATTGTTGCTTCGACGCCGGCTCGCGCTCGCGATCGCCAGCAACCTCAGCCTCGTATTCGTGTCATTTCTGTTTTTTTCCTGGTGGGCTTATGAGCCCTCCGTGCAGGAGGCGTCGCTCAGCGTCACCGGCGTGCCAGACAGTCCGGACTTTTATCTATGCCTCGCGCTGCTCGGCATTTCCACGCTCTCATTCGTCGTCTCGCATCTCGCCTATCTTCACGATCTCAAAACGACCCATGCACACACTTGATCGCTGATCCGGCACGCCGCGCAATCCGCTTTCCACCGTTGCCGACCACGCTCTAAACTGTCGCATGATTCACAATAGCGCGGCGTCCTATCTCATTCTGGTGATCACAGCGGCCGTGCTGTTCTACGCAGCCTTCACCGACCTCAAGCACTACAAGATCCGCAACGACGTCATTCTGGTTCTGGTCGTGTTGTTCGTTGCCCACACCGCTGTGTCCGGAACCTGGACCGGCGTGGCCTGGAACCTAGGATTTGCGGCCCTCGTTCTAGTGATTTTGATTGTGTTCTATTCACGTCACCTGCTCGGTGGCGGCGACGTCAAACTGCTGACGGTCGCGTTGTTGTGGGTCGGCGTCGACTGCGCCTTGCCGTTCGCTGTCCTTTTGCTGATCTTCGCCTCGATCCACAGCCTCGCCGCGAAATTCGGATGGGCGGGCACGCAAAGCCTCGCCGACGACGCACGAAAGCGCATTCCATACGCACCCTCGGTTGCCGCCGCGCTGATCGGCACCTTTGTGATCGGATGCCTGTCCGGCTAACGCCAAGCAACCACCTGGGGGCCCGAGGCGCGCTGAACCGCGCCATTATTTTGCAACCCCTCCGCACGGCCATTGCCGCATGAACGCCGCAAGCATCACAGCCGATGCCGGCGCTTTCGCCTCCGAAGGATGATCCCGCAGATACCGGACCGTCGCCGATACCAATTCCCGAAACCAAAATATCTGCGCGGTGGTCGGCAGATCGCCGATCGACGGCGGAGGCCGTGTCTGCCAACAGACGATGACATGCGGATATTCGGAGTGATAATTATCCACCAACTTGACGACTTCCGAAACGGTCGCGGCGCACCAACCATAAAGTTCTTCGGTCGCGGCACACTGCGCCACCCAAGCTTCAGCACTCATGTCGCTCGCCGACACACCGGACACGCCGATGGCGAACAGACAGCCGCATATGATCAGCTTGACGCGCATGCGCACGGTAGCATCGATGGAAATGCGGCCGTCCGATGGTACAGACGTCAGATTTTGGAAATCGTGCCGGACGAACGGCATTGAAAGGTTTCGACTGGTCGGTCAGCCATGTGTCGACGTCGATCAAGGCAACACTGCTGGACATCGGCAAGCCGATATCGGAGGCAGTCTCGGGCTATCGAGGTGTCGTCAGCGAATTGGCGAACCGCCCGCACATTACGCCACTGCCATCGGCCGTGTACCACGCGCTGGGCATACTTGCGTTTTCAGTCGTGAGAATAACTCCCCTGGATGTGCCGGAGGAACCCGTCGAGGCGCCGCTTTCGCCGCAGCAAGGGCATGTGGTCCTCGGAACGATCGGCAAATTGATCGCGGTCGCATTGATTTTGGCAACGCTGTTCGGCATCGATTACCTGTACCGGCACGTCGCATAGAATTTCGCGCGCCCGCGGATCGTAGCAGGCCGTGACGGGAGTCTCGCAACAACGCTATCCGCCACAGTCCATTAACCCTCTGACACGCAGCCGCCCGGTTGACGGAACCAAGCGTCACCGCTCACGTTGTTGTCTAAACCGACACAACTGTGGGGATTGTTGTGGACCAATTCCACCGCGACAAGGACGGTCCGATTGCCCGCAAATACGGGCAAACCCGTGTGCGCAGCCTGCGGCGATTATTCGGCCCAAGTTTCGCGTTCGGAGAGGATGCCGAGGCCAAGATCGCCGACGTACTCGAACGGCTGGACGAGCTGTCGTTGCGGCAACTCATCATGGACTGCAAATGACGCGCACCACGATCGGTCCGTGTGCCCCGGTAGCGCCGCGTGATTGCCGAACTCGGAATTGGTGAGGTTCTCGTCTGGATCGCCCAACGGGCGCCGCATCGGAAACCGATCTTCAATCCACACCTGCGCAACATCGGGACGCTCTTCTGCGCGCTCGCATCGCTTCCGGTTCGCTATGTCGGCGACAACAGGATACGGACGCGTCATTTGACATCCCCATAGATACCAACATCGATACTGCGCCTGATGCCTAAATCAGTCGTCACGAAGCAAATGATTTCGGACATGTCTCAAATCGGACAGAACAAGGCGTCGCGTCAGGGCAAAATCAGGGATGCAACCGCTCGCGCATCTCACAGGCCGTTCATGAGACCGGGATATTGGAGCGTTCACTGCCCCGATTGCCGGCGGACCGTTCGGCTTGTCCACGTCGCACCCGCATCGATCGACAACTTCGACGAACTCACCTTCAGATGCGAACCGTGCGGCAAGGATATCAAGCGGATGACCACGACAACGGCACTGGGCGGGTTGCAATAGCCGCCACGATCCGTTCACCTCCCCCCTGCCCTTCCGCCGGCGCAGCCCATCGGCCACCCAAGCTTCAGCGCTGATGTCGTTCGCCGATGCAGCCGATGCACCGAGGACGAACAGACTGGCGGAAAGTGTCACCGCGACACGCATGGTTCCCTCGTCCCGGACGCCGCCCCCAAAAACCCGAATGCAATTTTAGTCACCTTAAGTTCTCATTGAATCGTCCAGCTCCACATCCGGCTTACCTCCTTTGAATCGATTGCGTGCATTCCTCGGACGAGAAACTAATTCCCTTCCCATGGCAATTTCGCGATGCGGCGCATTTGCTGCCGTCAAGGGGAGATGATGCATGAACCGTCGAAGATTCATCGGGTGCGCCACCGCTGTCGCCGCCGTTGCTCTGCTTGAGCGCGACGCCCGCGCCCAGACATCGCCGAAGACGCGGAACGTCGTCTTCGTCCACGGCCTGTTCGCGGATGGCTCGTGCTGGTCGAAGGTCATCGCCCGCCTTCAGCAGAGGGGCGTCACCTGCACCAGCGTGCAGAACCCGCTGACGTCGCTGCGTGAGGCGTCGGAGGCGGCACGGCGGGCGATCGCGGCACAGCCGGGGCCAACGGTGCTGGTTGGCCACTCATTCTCCGGCATGATCGTGACAGAGGTGGGATTGGACCCGAAGATCACCGCCCTCGTCTATGTCGCCGCGCGGGCACCCGATGCCGGTGAGGACTATGCGGCGCTGGCGAATACCTATCCAACGCCGCCGGCCTCCGCCGGCATTGGCTTCGACGACGATTGGGGTCGATTGTCCGAAGAGGCATTCCTGCGCGACTTCGCCGGCGACGTGCCGCGGGAGGAGGCCCGCGTGCTCTACGCGGTTCAACAGCCGTTTAAAAAATCGTTGACGACGGAAAAGACGACGAATGCCGCCTGGCGCACCAAGCCGAGCTTTTATGCGGTGTCGACCCAAGACCGAACGATCAATCCCGACCTAGAGCGTTTCATGGCCAAGCGGATGGGGGCGAAGACGATCGAGATCGACGCGAGCCACTTGGCGTTGATTTCGCACCCCGATGCGGTCGCCAGCCTGATCCTACAAGCACTCGCCGTTTAAGATCGGTCGCGCGCACAACTGCCGTCCACCCTTCGCCTCAACACTTCGATCGTCACCGAACCTTTCGCGGCCGCCGCGTGCTATTCAATAGCGAATAGGATGAGCGAGAGACCCGATGAAAAAGGCCGCTTACAGCCCGACCGATTTGAACGACGGATTTGCCGTGGCGATCACAATTGAAGCCAAGCACGGCCACGCCGAGGCCGTTGGGTCCTCATCGGGAAGCTTGTTGCCCCGACCCTGGCCGAGCCCGGGGTCAAACTCTTTATCCCGTATCGCTCGCCGAGCAACCCGCACCTGTTTTTCATTTTCGAGTTGTACGTCAACGAAGACGGGTGGCGCGCGCATCAGGACACCGAGCACTTCAAAACATTGATCGAACAACTCTTGCCGCTTGCCGCGCGCCGCGAGCGCATTCCGTTCGTGCCGTTTACGGCGGTCTAGAGCATTGAAGGTGCTGTTCGGTTCGCGCCTCAGGTCGCTCGCCCCACTCTCAAACAGCATTCAGGCGGAGCCGCCGTGAGCAGCTCCGCCTTGCTCTTCTAAAAACGCTTAAATCGAATCCGGACCGTGCTTGATGCATCGCATCACGGCTGCCTTGTTCGTGTTGGTGCCGGCGTCGGCCGCACGGGTTCCGAGTTTCTGGTGGACGGCGTCGATACACTGGCCTCTGCTCCACTGCTGCGCCGACCACGCGGCGCTTGGTGCGACCAGCAGACCAAGAATGGAGAATAATGCGAAAATTCTACCTGTCATAGTATCCTCCTTGATGGTGCAGTCCCGGCTCCATGGGCTGCGCACGATCAATGGCAGCATCCCCCAATAGTTCCCGTTTGAGCCGTCGTCGCGCGCGCTACTGCTCCAACGCGGTAAACGCTCGTCTCCTGCCGTGATGGCTGAGTCGTTTGATCCTCTCTCCAAACTTCCGCCGATCCGCTGCGCGATAATTCCACCGCGGTGTAGAAACACGATCCTTTGGTGCGTCGTGCTTACGCATTTGGCCGGCGGACGTCCGGCAAAAACGATCGATTGCGTTTGACCTATTTCCCCAAGCAATCAGCAACCAATTGCCGAGGATGCACCCATCAGTAGAGCCGTTAATTAATTCACCTGAAGAGTTCTTAACCTTCTCGGAACACGGTGCATGAACACCCCCCTCGAGGTCGATCATGCAAAGTCCTTCGCACCTGAAACGCCGCGTCTGCGCAAGCGTCACGGCACTTCTCACCACGGCATCGATCCTGCTGTCGGCGGCATCCCTCGCAGCCAACGCCGACGACCTGCCGGACTACATGCAGCCGATCGCCGGTCACACGGAATCCAGCGCCGCCGACACCGCGACCAAGAACGTGCTCGCGCTGAACACCGGCATGTTCGATCTCTACGACACGGCCGCCAAAAGCTTCCAGAAAAATATTCTGAGCCGGCACCCTGTCATCCTCGCCCTGTTCTCGGGTGCTGGCGGGCATCTCATTCTCTACCGGCCCGGCATGGCGCCGCTCGACGCGCCGTCGGTTCCCATGGTCTATCAACTGTTGAAATCCGTCGGCCACAGCACGATGGCGCTGACCCAGGTCGTCGGTCCTTACCTCGGCAATTCAGCCGACCAGTCATGGCGCGGCGCGATGCTCGCGTACCGCAGCCGCATGCAGTCCGCTCTGGATGGCCTGGACAACACGCCGATGCCGCCGGAGTGGCGGGACAACAATCGCCTGATCCTGAAGAACAACATCGCCTTCATGGACGATTGCCTGGCGGAGGGCGCGATCTCATTCGCCGCGCTCGAAGGCTTCGCCAAGAAGCAGGCACCTTATCTCAAGCTGGACGTCGCCTGGGCGGCGGAGACCCAGGTCCACCACTGGATGACGGTGCTTGCGGATTGGAAGAAGACTCTCGGAGCGGACTGGGACCAGACCTACGCCGCCAGCAACACCATCTATGTCGCGCGCCAGAACAACGTTCTGTTCAGCGTGCTGGCGCAGTACTTCGGGCCCGATGCCATCAATAACCGACTGATCCTGATCGAGACCATGTCGTTCACCACGACACCGGAGGAGATGCTGACCTCGCTGACCCGCATCATTGCCGATCGCTCGGTCGGATCCCTGTTCTTCGGCAACTACCACCTGATGGACTACGAGCTGATGGGCGGTGACGCCCGCGCCGCCATCATTGCCGAAAGCGCCAAACGCGGAACCACGGCGTTCCTGCCGCCGGCTGTGCCATTCGGATCGAAACAATGGCCGACGCTGGTCACGCCAGGGCCCGGCCCCACGTCCATCGCCGAACTCAAATAAGCGGCCGCACCGAACTAGTCGGTCGAGCAAGCAAAGCCGGCGGTTCAACCCGCGCCTGCTGACGGAGGAGAGCATCATGGACCTCAACACCATTGCCGAGGTCAAGCGCCCGACGTCGGCCGACCAGATCGGTCAATGGCGCCCCGGATACGCCTGGCTTGCGGGGGGAACCTGGCTGTTTTCCGAGCCGCAGGTCGCAACCGATACGCTCATCGATCTCGATCAGCTGCATTGGCCGGCGTTGGAGCCGTCGACCGCCGGCCTCCGCATCGCGGCGACCTGCCACATCGCGGAGCTCTATAAATTCGTCGGACCGGATGCCTGGCGCGCAACGCCGCTGTTCCGCGCGTGCTGCAACTCGTTCCTCGCTTCCTTCAAAATATGGAATGCCGCCACCGTCGGCGGAAACATCTGCATGTCGCTGCCGGCGGGTCCGATGATCTCGCTGACCGTCGGACTAGAAGCAACCTATACGTTGTGGCCTCGCGATGCGGCGCCGCGCGAGGTCGCGGGCGTCGATTTCGTCACCGGAAATCACGCCAACGTCTTGCAGCCGGGAGAATTGCTCCGCAGCATTCATCTTCCGGCGTCGGCGCTCTCGAAGCGGTTCGCCTTTCGCCACGCCTCGCTCACCAAGCTCGGCCGCTCGGCCGCACTTTTGATCGGCACACGGAGCAACGCGGCAGACGATCTCCTGCTGACCATCACGGCAGCGGTACCGCGACCGATCCAACTTCGGTTCGCGCACATGCCATCGGAAACCCAGCTGCGACGCGCAATCGACGAACACATCCCCGCGGACGGGTATTTCAACGACGTCCACGGCTCGGCCGACTACAAGCGACATCTCACTTACTATTTCGCCGAGCAGATCCGCGTCGAGCTGGCGCAGTCGGGAGCCGCCCAATGAATGACCTCACGATGACCGGCCTGCCCCGCGGCAGTGTGCCGGAGGCCCGCCGCACCGACTTTACCGTCAACGGACAGCGGTTCTCCGCCGAGCCGCAGCCCGGACAATGCCTGCGGACGTTCCTGCGCGCGCGCGGCGTGTTCGGCGTCAAGAAGGGTTGCGACGCCGGCGACTGCGGCGCCTGCACGGTCTGGCTCGACGGCGTCCCCGTGCATTCGTGCCTAATGCCGGCGTCCCGCGCGGCCGGGCGGGCGGTGACGACCATTGAGGGGCTTGCCCAGGACGGCGTGCTGCATCCGATTCAGCAGGCTTTCCTTGACGCCCAGGCGTTCCAATGCGGGTTCTGCTCGGCCGGCATGATCATGACCGCCGCCGCGCTCAGCGACGAGCAGCGGGCCGACTTGCCGCATGCGCTCAAGGGCAATCTGTGCCGGTGCACAGGCTACCGCTCAATCGCCGATGCGCTGGCCGGTGTCGGCGAAACTGAAGCTGACGTTGCCGGCAAGGCTTGCGGCGCAAGCCTGCCGACCCCGTTTGCCGAGGCGATGGTCACCGGCCACGCGCGCTACACATTGGATGTGGCGATCGACGGCGTCCTCCATATCAAAGTGCTGCGCGCCCCCCACGCCCACGCGCGCATCGTCTCGATCGGCCGCGACAAGGCGATGGCGGTGCCCGGGGTGGTGGAGATCTTCACCTGGGAGGATGTCCCGCGCCGGCTCTACAGCACGGCGGTTCACGAGGACCACCTGGTCGATCCCGACGACACCTACATTCTCGACAATGTCGTCCGCTTCGTCGGTCAGCGGATCGCCGCGGTCGTCGCCGAGACCGAGGCCGCAGCCGAACTGGCCTGCCGGCTGCTCGACGTCACCTACGAGATTCTGCCGGCGGTGTTCGATCCGGTCGCCGCCATGGCGCCTGAGGCACCCATTCTCCACGACAAAGGCGGAGCGGCGAAGGGCAGTAACATCTATGTCGACATCCATGGCGAGGTCGGCAGCGTCGCAGACGGCTTCGCGCAGGCCGACGCCATGCACGAGATGACCTATTCCACCTCGCGCGTTCAACACGTCCACCTCGAGACCCACGCCTCCATCGCCTGGCGCGGCGAGGACGGGCGGATCCATGTCCGCACCAGCTCGCAGGCGCCGTTCATCGCCCGCCAGAAGCTCTGTCATCTCTTCGGTCTGCGTGAGAGCGACCTCCATGTCTTCACCGAGCGCGTCGGCGGAGGGTTCGGCGGCAAGCAGGAAATGCTGTCGGAAGACCTCTGCGTGCTCGCCACGCTCAAGATCGGCCGACCGGTCAAATGGGAGTTCACCCGCGAGGAGCAGTTCATCGGCGCCTCGACACGCCATCAGATGACGACCCGGGTGAAGCTTGGTGCCAAGCGGGACGGCACGCTGACGGCGATCGAGATTTACGTGGTGTCCAATACCGGGGCCTATGGCAATCACGCCGGCGAGACCCTTGCCGCCTCGCTCGGCGGTCCGCTGACGGCCTATCGCTGCACCAACAAGAAGGCGACCGGCTACGCGGTCTATACCAACATGGTCCCGGGCGGCGGCTTCCGCGGCTACGGCGCGTCGCAGACCACCTTCGCGATCGAATCCGCGATCGACGAACTGGCGCGCCTCGTCGGCATGACCACGTTCGAGATGCGGCGCAAGAATATGGTCAAGCCCGGCGACTGGATCGAGTCGGTCTGGAACGACCCGTCCGACGTCGGCTTCGGAAGCTATGGCCTCGACCAATGCCTCGACCTGGTCGAGCGCGCCCTCAGCTCCGGCGGCGGCGTGCCGAAGCCCGAGGGCGATGCCTGGGCGGAAGGCACCGGCATCGCGCTGGCGATGCTCGATTGCGGGCCGCCAACGGAGCACCGCAGCGGCGCGCAAATGAGCTTACGCGCCGACGGCACGTTTCATCTCGCCGTCGGCTCCACCGAGATGGGCAACGGCTCGGTGACATCGCACCGGCAAATCGCGGCTTCGATCCTCGGCGCACGGGCAGACAGTATCGACATCATCAACGCCGACACCGACCGCGCACCCTACGACACCGGCACCTTCGCCAGCACCGGCACCGTCGTCGCCGGCCAGGCGGTCGCCCTGACGGCTGCGGCGCTCCGCGACAATATTGTCGAATTTGCCTGCCGCCATACCGGCACGTCGCCCGCCGACTGCCGTCTGGAGGATGGCGCCGTCGTCTGCGGCCGGCGCACGATCCCATTGTCCGACCTTCACATCGCCGGGACCGCCGCCGCCCATCGCTTCGAAGCCAAACGCAAGGCCTACCTTTCGCCCCGCACGGTGGCATTCAATGTCCAGGGCATCCGCCTCGCGGTGCATCTCGTGACCGGTGAAATCCGCATCCTGCACAGCGTTCACGCCGCCGACATCGGCCGCCTGATCAACCCGATGCAGTGCCGCGGTCAGATCGACGGTGCGGTCGCCATGGGATTTGGCTGGGCGCTGACCGAAAACATGGTCTACGACGACACTGGCACGATGCTGAACCCGGCGTTGCGCAACTACCGCATTCCGGCGTTCGCCGACGTGCCCGCCACCCATGTCCAATTTGCCGACACCTATGACAAGATCGGCCCGCTCGGGGCCAAGTCGCAAGGCGAGTGCGCGATCAATCCGGTGGCGCCGGCCATCGCCAATGCCCTCGCGGACGCGACCGGCGTGCGCTTCGCCCATCTGCCGTTCACGCCCGACCGTATCTTCGCCAAGCTCACGCCGCCGTCATGAGCCGCATGGAACGCATCGCCGGCACCTCCTACACCGTCGTCACGCAAACGCGGGTGCGACCGGAGCAGGCCGACGCCTTCGCGCGATGGCAGGACCAGACCAGCCGCATCATCGCGACCTTTCCCGGATTCATCAATCAGACGGTGATGCCCCCGAGCCCGCCGGCGCAACTCGACTGGGTCATTCTCCAGCGGTTTGCCAGCACCGAGGAAGCAGTCGGATGGCTGCATTCGGATGAACGACTCAAGCGGATGGAGGGCGCCATGCCGATGCTGGTCGGCAGCGACGACATCCACATTGTCCATGACGGCGGAACCGGCGTGCTGCCGTCGCCGGTATCGGCGGTGATCTCGACCCGCATCAAGCCGGGCCAGGAGGTCGCCTATCGGGCCTGGGAGCAGCGCATTGCCGCCGCGCAATCGAAAGCGCCGGGCTTCCAAGGCTATCGCTTCGAACCGCCAGTGCCGGGCGTGCAGAACGATTGGCTCGCCATCGTGCGCTTCGACACCGAGGCGAACCTGCAGGCCTGGCTCGACTCGCCGGAACGTCAGACGCTGTTGCAGGAAGCAACCCCCTTTACCGAGGAATTCCACGCCCGTATCGCGCGAACCGGTTTCGACCAATGGTTTCCAATCGCCGCCCCTGGGACGGCTGCACCCGCCGCCTGGAAGCTGAACATGCTGGTTTTGCTGATGTTGTACCCGGTGGTCTCAATCTTCGGAGCCTTCGTGCAAACGCCGCTCCTGAGCGTTCGCGCAGGCCTTCCCTTCGCGTTCGCGCTGTTCATCGGCAACGTCGTGAGCGTCACGCTGCTCAACTATCTGGTGCCGTGGACCAGCGCCCGCTTCGAGTGGTGGCTCCAGCCGGTGGGCCATCATGTCAAGCGGATCACGCTGGCCGGTTTTGCGCTGGTGATTGCGCTCTACGGCCTGATGGTGCTTGCCTTCTGGCGCTTATTGTAAGCGATCCCGGTTAGCGATGGTTTGCTGTCCTCAGGCGGCGACGACGACAGTGCCTCCATCGCCCGACAGAATCCCAAGGATCTCGGCCGCCGGCTTTGGCCGGCTGAACAAATAACCTTGCGCTTCCGTGCATCCCGCCGCGCGCAGAATGACCAATTGATCGTGGGTCTCGACGCCTTCTGCGGTAATGCCGAGCCCGAGGCTCTTGCCGAGCGTAATGACCGCCGAGACAATCGACGCACATTCCGGGCGTGTCGTCATTTCAGCGACGAACGACTGGTCGATCTTGATGCGATTGATCAGGAGTTGACGCAGATGGGTCAGAGACGAGTACCCGGTCCCAAAATCATCGAGCGCGATGCTGACGCCACGATTTCGCAATTGGCGCAGGGCCTCACGCGGCTTTTCATAATCGCTAATCATCAGCGACTCCGTTATCTCCAGTTCAAGTCGTCTCGCCTCGAATCCGGAATCCGCAAGCGCGTTGAAAACCGCTTCGGGAAGGTCGCTACCGATGAATTGTGCCGCCGACAGATTGATCGCCAGTTTGATGTGTGATGGCCATTTCGCCGCATCCCGGCACGCCCGCGTCAGCACCCACTGACCCAACCGCACAATCAAGCCCGTGTCTTCCGCAATCGGGATGAATTCCAGTGGGCCGACCAGCCCCCTCGTCGGATGGCGCCAGCGCAGCAGGGCCTCGCACCCGACGATCTTTCCGCTGATGATGTTGACCCACGGCTGGTACCACAGCTCAAACTCGTCTCTTGCGAGCGCAGCACGCAGTTCCAGCTCAAGCTTGATGCGCGCCGTCGAACTCTGCCTCATCTTCATATCGAAGAAACAGAAATCGTTGCGACCGTCGGCCTTTGCACGATACAGCGCAAGATCCGCGTGGCCAAGGAGTTCGTCCGCATTGGCGCCGTCGGCCGGCGCCATGGCGATGCCGATGCTGGCGCTGATTCCTATCGGACCGCCGTTGACTTCATAGGGCTCGCTGACGACTTGCAGGACTCGTTCGGCGAGCGGAATCACGTCCTCCGGCCTGACCACGTTCGCTTGGAGCAAGACGAACTCGTCGCCGCCGACTCGCGCCACCGTATCGACACCGCGGGCGCAGTTGCGCAAGCGATCAGCGACCTGCCGCAGCAGCACATCGCCGGCCTGGTGGCCGTGCGCGTCGTTGGTGATCTTGAAGCGGTCGAGGTCGAGGCACAGAATGGCGAAGCTCTCCTGGTGTCGCCGTGCGCGGCTGAATGCCTGATCGATGCGTTCGTGAAGCAGCACGCGATTCGCCAGCCCGGTGAGAGAATCGTGGTGGGCGACGTGCACAATCTCAAACTCGGCGCGTTTGCGATCCGTAACATCGGCAATGGTGCGCACCGTTCCGCCGTCCTGCAGCAACGCATTGTGGATTTCAAGCACGGTTCCATCCGGCTGCGTGCGTTGGTAGACCTGAACGCGTTCCGGCGTCGCGCCCGATGTCACGGCCTCTTGCGT
>Ga0265342_10000037_pt1 | contig 140873 bp, 124 predicted proteins | sample 4CB327metaG_FD_203125 | JGI IMG/M metagenome (GOLD analysis project Ga0265342, IMG submission 203125) | Rhizosphere microbial communities from Carex aquatilis grown in University of Washington, Seatle, WA, United States - 4-CB3-27 metaG | ecosystem: Host-associated > Plants > Roots >...
CGCGCGCGAGCGAGGGAGCGGGGAGGTCGAGGCGCGCGTACGGCTGGTCGTCTGCCGTGGTGCGACGTGCACGCCGCGCGAGGTCCCGATCACGGGGCGGGTCGTCGTCGGCGAGTAGGCGGCATCGAGAACTTGGCCCCGGACCACGTGCCGCGGCGACAATCCGGTACGATGCATCTCCCCGGCCGGTTGCGATCGACGACGCTCGGCGATCTGCTCGGAGCGCTCCACCGCGCCCGCGCGAGCGGAACGTTGGAGCTCGTCGAAGACCGCGGCCGCACGCACCGTGTCCATCTGGCGCATGGGCTCGTCACGGCCGTGGAGCTCGACGGCGCCGGGCTGTCGCTCGCCGAGATCCTCCGGAGGGAGCGCGCCGCCGATGAGGACGTCCTGCGAAGGTCGCTGCTTCGCGCGATGTCTTCCCGGCGGCTTCACGGCGAAGTGCTCGTCAGCGAGTTTCGCCTCTCGCCGACAATCGTAGGCGAGGCGCTACGCCGTCAGATCGGCGCGCGCCTGTCCGCCATCGACGAGCTCGCCGACGCACGCGTTGCGTTTCGCGTCGCCTTGCGCCAGCCGCGCTGGGCGCTCCACAGCCTCCCCCTCGGTCCCCGCGAGTTTCTGTACGGCCGGCGCCGAGCGCGCGAGCGCGGATCTCCGAAGTGGGAGGTCGCCGCGCCGCCCGCGCCTGCGGTCGCCGAGCCGAGCGCATGGGGCGTTCTCGGCGTCGCTCCCGGAGCCGACGTGGCGGAGATCAAGCGCGCGTACCGTCGCCTCGCGCGCGCCGTCCACCCGGACTTGCACCCGGAGGCCACCGACGAGCAGCGCCGGGCCCTCGAAGCGCGATTCGTCGTGATCAACGAAGCCTATCGGGCTCTCGTCGCGTAGTCCGACTAGGGCCTGTTGCCAGGGACAGGCGCGAAACTAGTGACTCTGCATCAGCGCTTGCAAAGCGAGCTTCGCCTCGGGCACGTAGTGCGAGTCGGGGAAGCGACGCAGAAGCGCGCGCCACGTGTTCTTCGCGTCGTTGTAGGCCTCGATGTCGGTCTGGCACCAGGCGAGGAGCTCGAGCGCGTCGTCTTGCACCTCTTTGTCGACCGATTGCTCGCTGAGCGGGGCAAGGATCGCGATCGCGTCTTTCGGCTTGTGCAGCTTGCGGTAGGCGCTCGATAGCTCGAGCTTGGCCTGCGGAGCGACCGCCCCCGCGTCATCGTAGTGCAGCGACTCCTCGAACGCGCTGGCGGCCTCCTGCCAGCGCTGCAGCCGCGAGCTCTCGAGCCCTTGCAAGTAGAGAAACCAAGCTTGCTCGACCCGGGCCTTGTCGACCGCGTCGGCGAGGAACTGCGACTCGGCCTTCGTCAGCGGCTTGACCCTCACCGCGTCCCATCCCTTGACCAAGTCGACGCGTTTGCCGTCGCGCACCAGATTGTAAAACTTCGCGGCTTCGAGCTCGGCCGCGTGGCGGTCGGCCTCGCGCTGCTTCAGCTCGTCGATCTCCTGCTTCATGCGCGCGTTTTCGTCGCGCAGGTGCTTGCCTGTCGCCTCGATGGCCTCGACGCGCGCGTCCACGAAGAACTTGAGGCCGACGAAGACGACGATGACGAAAGCGACGTATGCGGTAGCGCTGTTCCACCGCAGGCGCCCCTCGTACCCCTGCTGGCGGCGGGCTATCGACTTGATGTCGGCCGAGAGGGCGTTCGTCAGGTTGTTCGTCCGGATGACGAGACCGCGCGACTCGATGATCTCGCGCTTGATCTCGCGCAGCTCGTCGTCGGCTTCGTGCATCGCGGCATCGCTCTCCTACGCCGCCGCCCGCGTGTCTCGCAAGCGAATCGTGAGAGCTCTGGCGTCCACGGCGGCCCTGGCGGTCGAATCCTCTCCTGGGGCTGCCCGCTCAGCGCACCACGGCCCGAACCTTCACCTTCACTTTGTCACGCCCGTCGACGTACCAATCGAGGGGCACCACCGTTCGCGACCAGCTCGGAAACGGCTCCGGACCGCCGTTGCTGTTCTGCGGCCGCAGAGCGTCGAGCGTGAACGCGGGCAGCCGCTCGGTCACTCGCCCGCGGTACGCCATCCCTTGCGATGGAACCCGAAACTGCAGCACGAGAGCTCGCGCGGTCACGGTTTGCTTCGGCTCGTTCATCAAGAGCTGATCGAGCGTCTCGGGCGGCGCGAGATCCGGTACGACGTCGTAGCCGGGGACGACCTCGACATCGACGTCTTTGCCGGCGAGCTCGGAGGGCATCGTCACTTCGACCACTCGCGTGAGCTCGGGCCCGATCTGCGGCACGAGGTGCAGCCGCAGCCGTGCCTTCGCCCCGGCGTCGACAACCGGATCGAGAAGCTCGACGCCTCGCAGCCGCCACAGGTCGCGCGCGTACTTGACTTCGAACCGCGCGCTCACTTTGGCGATGCGAACGTGCTCCCACGGGTTGTTGAGCACGTCGCCGATGGTGCTCACGAGCTTGGACCGGGCCCATTCGCCTTCGTCGGGCGCGCCGCCGGCCGAGATTCCCACGTCTTCGAGATCGACCGTGCCGTGCCCCCCGACGTCGATCCTCGATGTCAGCTTCCACGTGAGATCGCGGCGCTCGCTCGTGGTCGCCTCGATGACCGATCCGAGGACCACCGAAGCAAGACCCGGCCCCATGAACTTGTCGTCGGTGATTTCCGAGTGCCAGTGGGTCTTGGGCGCTCCGACCGCGCCGACGATGTCGATGTCCACCGGGATCGTCGGCGCCGTCACGTTTTCGTCGACGATGATCGCGGTTTGGCGGTCTTGCACCAGAGCCCCCAGCGGGCGCGCGCACTCGCCGACCTTGTGGGACGCAAGCGCGCTCGCATTGACCCAGAGCACGCGCCCGATGCAGGTCGGGATGTCGCTGTCGCCGCCGTTGAGCATCGGGTGACCGAAGGCCGCCACCTTTCCCGCTCCGTCGACATACGTCGCCGTGCCGAGCCCCATGATCGACACGTCACCCCGCGCGAGCTCCACGCCGAGGCCGCCCCCGTTGACGAAGTGCTTGGGCGAATCCGGATCGGGCACGTCGGTGCCGCCGCCCCCTTGAAGCGGATCCAGGCCGAGCGGCTCGACGAGCTTGCGCAGAGCGGCCGCGGCGTGATCGCTCACGCCGGCCATCATCAGCGGCGTGGCGGCCCGCGCCATGGACTGCGCCGGATCGGGCCGATTGCCCAGTCGGTCGGCGAGCTGCCGCGCGTGCGCTTGCAGGTCGTACGTGCCGGGGGGGCCGTCGAACGTTTCGATGGACGACGCGTGCGCCGGGCCGGGCGACGGCTGCGTTCCGATCGCGCCCGGAAGTGGCGCGCCACGTTCGAGCGGCCAGAAGCCCGGTGGGATGGGCCGTCGCAGCTCGGCCAGCATGAGGTCGATGGGGGTCACGCCGGCGACCGGCTCGATCTCGAACTGCGACATGCTGTACGCGTAGGCACCCGCGAGCCGCCCATCGATGTAGATGGGGCTGCCGCTCATGCCGCGAACCGTCTTGACGACGTCGAGGCGCGGGTTCGGCGTCTTGATGACGATGAGCGCTTCGCCGGGGCGAAAGTGGTGCAGAATCCCGATCACTTCGACGTCGAAGCGCTCGGGCTGCGTGCCCTTGAACACGGTCAGACCGTATCCCTTCATGCCGTCTTTGATCTCCGAGACGGAGATCGTCAGCGGCCTCGTGTCGCCGTGTGCGAGAGGGACGCTCGCGCCGAGCGCGACGAGGACGCCGGCACAAAGGGCGCCGAGCAGGGCCGATGTGGTTCGCACGCGGCCCAGTGTCGCCCGGCGAGGGCGACTCGCGCAAACGGGGCGTGTAGTGTGGCGTCGATGGGCATCGCGCTTGCGGCCGCCCTGGTGGCCTTCGCGGTCGCGCACGTCGCGCTGGTCGCCGGCCTTGCGCGGCGGGGACCTTGGTGGCGCGCGGTTCTCGCGCTGGCGGCCCCTCCGCTCGCTCCGTGGTGGGGCTGGCGGGAGGGGATGCGGTCGCGCACGATCGCGTGGGGGACGGCGCTCTTTCTCTACGCGATCGGGGTCGCTGCGGCCTGAGCGGTGCTAACCCTAGGCGGACGAACGATGCCGATCGTGCACCTCATTTGCGGCTCGACCGGTGCAGGCAAGACGACCTACGCGAAAGCGCTGGCCGATCGCGTGCGCGGAGTTCGCTTCTCGATTGACGAGTGGATGGCGACCCTGTTTCTCCCGGACCGCCCGCCTCAGCTGAGCTCCGCTTGGGCGATCGAGCGTGCCGCACGCTGCGAGGGGCAAATGTGGACCATTGCCGATCAGCTCGTCGCAAGGGGCGTCGACGTGATCTTCGATGTCGGGCTCTCGAGGCGCGAACATCGCGACCGCTTTCGCATGCGCGCAGCTCGAGCGGGAGGAAACTCGAAGCTGCACTACCTCGACGTAGATGCGGAGACGAGGCGCGAGCGGGTGCGTGTGCGCAACACGCTGGGGTCCGGCACGTTCGCGTTCGAGGTAACCGACGAGATGTTCGACTACCTGGAGAACCTGTTCGAGTCGCCGGACGACGACGAGCTTCACGAAGCCATGATCGTGTGTTCCTGAGGCGGCGATACGTCGGCGAAACGAGGCGGTAACCCATTCGGGTACTCGGGCGCGTCATGCTTCTTCAATGATGAGCGCATCAATTCGCCCCGACCTCGCCGCGCCCTTCGTCGACACGATGCCCGCCCGCTACCGCCAGCTCTTCGACGCGGCCGCAGCGCGGGAGCACGCCGCGATCATCGAGCGCCGCGCAGGAGAGCCCGCGCACGTCGAAATCTGGAGGCGCCTGCCGAACGGAGGGGCGGTCGTCTGCGTTGTGGCCGACGATCGCCCGGGGCTGCTGTCGTTCATCAGCGCCGCGCTCGTGGTTCACGCCCTGGATGTCGTTGCCGCGCAGATCTACACGCGCTCGCTGCCCGAGGGCGCGGAAGCGATGGACCTCTTCTGGGTGCGTCGCGACGGCGCCGCGGCATCGCCTGTCCTCGCCTCGGACGCATCCGGCATCGCCGGGGTGCTCCGGGGGCTGATCACGCGCGAGCTGACCATCGACGCGGTCGTACGCCAGACCGGTGTGCGGCCGACGCCGTCGCCCGGCGCTTCGACGCACGTCACGTTCGAAGAGGCTGAAACGGGCCTGGCCGTGCTCTCGGTCGAAACGTTCGATCGCCCGGGCCTCCTTCTCGCGATCACGCAGGCGCTCTCCCGCGCGCGCGTGCAGATCATCGGTTCGGAGGCGATGTCGCGCGACGGCCGCGTGGTCGACCGCTTCACAATCGTCGAGCTCGACGGGGCACCGCTACGCCCGCAGCGCCGCGGCATTCTCCAGGTCGAAGTGCTCGCCGCGATCGATGCGGTCGCGCGGGGGGAATCATGAGGCCACCACCTCGACTGAAGCTGGGTCTATGACCCGGCGCGACTACTTGACGGTCTTCTTCGCGTCGGCAGCGCTCTGGTCGTAGCCCTCGACGTGGATCGCGAACGCGGGAGTGCCCAGGCGGCGGCGCTCGCGCTTGTTGCGCTTGCCGTTCGTGGTCGTCTTGCGCTTGCGGATACGCTCGAATTGTTGCGTCGAAGAAACCATGCGCCACCTCTGACAGAAAAGAGCGGGGGCGGCAAGATGAGCGGTGCGGCGGCGCCTGTCAAGTGGGGGGCTTGTCTCAGCTCGCAGGCCTGACCGTGACCGTCCACGTGAAGGTCGGACTCGAGAACGGCGGCACTCGCGCGGTCATGAGCCTCGCGCGGATGCACGCCTCCGCGGGCTGGCCGGCGGCCGGGCCCGAGACGGCGACGTTCTGTGCGCTGCCGTCCGACTTGAACGTGATCGTCGCGTGCGAGATCGCATCGTCGGGACCGAGACAGTAGCGCGTCGCCGGTAGCACCGTTCCGACTGCGCCCTGCACGGCGCCCATCGCCGGCTTGAGCGGCACGTCTCCCGCCGGTGGCGGGGAGGACGGGACAGCGGAGAGCGGCGAGGTGGGCGGCGATGCGGCCGGCTGCGCGCCGATGCCCACGGCTTTCTTCATCAGCGCCTCCAGGCTTTGGTCGCTGACGGCCGGCGGCGAAGGCTTGCTCGGCCCGTTCGCCGCGGGCGCTGCCGCGATTGCGGGCGTAAGCGCGGCGGACGAGGGGGCTGCGCCGCGCACGGCGCCCGACGGCTCCGCGTGCTTCGCGACGACCTCGACGGCGGAAGGCTGCTCGGGAGGAGCCGGCCGATCGGTCGGGTCCCCGTGCGTCGCCGCCGCGCCCGCCACTGGCTTGTCGCTCGCGCTTTCCGGCCCCGGCGACGGCGCGGGCGTGCCGCCGCTTCCGGGGATGGTGGCCGTCCGCACCGGCGCGCTCTGCAACATGGCGGTGGCCAGCGCGGGACGAGTCGAGTCCGCGCCCCGCGTCTGGAAGAACACCGTCGTCAGCAAAGCTCCCAACCCCATTCCGGCCCCTAGCGCGATCCACACCGCGCTCGCCCCACCCGTTCGATCGGGGTTGGCCGCCATCGCGGTCGGGCGCGCCGTCTCGGGAGACAAGGTGGCTGGCGACAGCGTCGAAGGGTGCGGCAAGGCGACCGGAGAAGCTGCCGCCGCGATCGAGGGCGTTCGCATCGCTGCACCGGGCACACGCGGCGCGTGCACGGGGGGCAGACGAGCCGCCACCGGAGCGGGTTTGGGTAAAGCACTTTTCGCTGGGTGGCCCACCCCGGGCAGCGTTTGAGATGTGGCTCCGAACGGGAGCGTCATCGTCGGCATGAACCGAGCTGGGGGCTGTGGCCTCGGGGTCGTCGCTTCGACCCCGAGGAGCATCGGGGTGGTCGGCGTGGGAGGCGGAACGGGCGGCAGAGCGATCTCGCCGGCGACGGGCTCGTTGGTCCGGACGGGGGAAGGCGCCACGGACGGCGGAGGTTGCCCGACCTCGGGAGCCCTGGTGCGCTTCGCGTCCGCCTCGCTCGCGGCGAGCGCGGCGAAATCGATCATCCCCGAGTTCTCTTTCCAATCGTCGGGAGACTCAGCGGACGGCGCCGGTGTCGTCGCGAGCTTCGCGACCTCCTGAAAGCTGATGCGATCCCTTTCTCTCGACTCGTTGCTCATAATGGTATCGCCCCTCGCGGGTTCCCCTGGTTTTCTAAGCTGACGAAGCTTGGCATCCGGAAGGCGTGAAGGGAAGGGTAGGCACCAAAGATCGTCGTCCGAGACACGGACGCCGCGACCGGGCGGCGCGTGGCCGACTCGCCGGTGTTCCGCTAAGACACCGCACCGGCCCGATACCCATGTCCAATACGACGGCAGTCACAGAAGAGCTAAAAAAGGCGCTTTCCGCCGAAGATGCGGGGCGCCGTTGGCTGCGCCGCCTGGCGTTGGCGGCGGCCCTGTCTCTGGTCGTCGGCGCGGGGGTGACCTGGAGCGCGAAGCACCGTCCGCCACCCCCGGCCCGCTTCGCCGCGGCGACGGTTGCCACGGGCGATGTAATTGAAAAAGTACAAGCAACCGGAACCGTGCAGCCGCTCTTGCAGGTCAATGTCGGCGCGCAGGTGAACGGGCGTGTCACGCAGGTTTATGTCGACTTCAACTCGGTCGTCACCAAAGGGCAGGTATTGGCGGAAATCGATCCGCTGATTTACGGCACCCAGGTGAACGCGCAGGCGGCAAACCTCGCTTCGCAGCGCGCCCAGCTCGCGCAGGCGCGCGCCTCGACGGAGAGCGCCAAGGCGCAGATGAACACGGCGCTCATCGCTCTCGAGCGAACCCGCAAGCTCTTCGAGGGCAACCTCGCGAGCCGATCCGACCTCGATACGGCGCGCGGGAACTACGACTCGGTACGGGCGCAGTTCGAGGCGTCGTCGGCGAACATCGAGAGCCAGCAGGCGGTGATCGCCGCGCAGGCGGCGCAGCTCAGCCAGTCGACAGCGAACCTCGGATACACGAAGATTTACTCCCCCGTCGACGGGATCGTGGTCACGCGCGGCATCGATCCCGGGGCCACGGTCGTCGCGAGCTTCCAGGCCCCGGTGCTCTTCGTCATCGCGCAAGACCTGCGCAAGATGCGCGTCCTGGCCGACGTCGACGAGGCGGACGTCGGCAAGATCCAGCAGGGGATGGACGCCGATTGCGTCGTCGACGCGTTCCCCGGCGACGTCTTTCACGGCAAGGTCTCGCAGATCCGCTACAGCCCGAACAACGTCTCGGGCGTCGTGACTTACCCGGCGGTCGTCGAAGTCTTCAACCCCGAGGAGAAGCTGCGCCCGGGGATGACGTCGACCATCACCGTGCGGACGCACGAAGCGCACGACGTGCCTCGCGTGCCGAACGCCGCCCTGCGCTATCGACCGACGCCGCCCAGCGGGCCGGACGGAAAGCCGGTGCCTCAGCCGCCGGAGCCGCCGCTCGCCAAAGGCCAGGGACGGGTCTGGGTGCTCGCCAGCGACAAGCCCGGACAAGAGAAAGACGAGATGCACCTCGTGTCGATCGGGATCACCGACGGGGTGTTCACGCAGGTGACTGACCCGTCGATCGCGATCGGGACGAAAGTCGTGACCGACGAGACGGATCTCGACGACAAGAAGAAGAAGGGCCGAATCTTCTGATGACCGCCGCGGTGCCGCTTTCCCAAGCGCTCGTGGAGCTGTCGCGCGTCTCGAAGGACTACACGACGGGCGGCGGGCTCGTGCGGGCCATGCGCGAGGTCAGCCTGGCGATCGGGCCGGGGGAGTTCGTCGCGATCGTCGGCGCCAGCGGATCGGGCAAGAGCACGATGATGAACGTGCTCGGCTGCCTCGATCGGCCGACCAGCGGAACGTACTCGCTCGCCGGGATCGACGTCGGGAGCCGCAACGGAGATTCGCGCGCGATCGTCCGAAACCGCGTCATCGGGTTCATCTTTCAGGGGTTCAACCTGCTGCCGCGGACCACCGCGCTGGAGAACGTCGAGCTGCCCCTGCAGTACCGCGGCGTCGGCGCCCGCGAGCGGCGGCGGCGGGCGAAGGCGGCGCTCGAGGCCGTGGGACTCGCCTCGCGCATGGACCACAACCCCAGCCAGCTCTCGGGCGGCCAGCAGCAGCGCGTCGCGATCGCCCGCGCCCTGGTGACCGACCCTCCGCTCTTGCTCGCCGACGAGCCCACCGGCAACCTGGATACGCGCACGAGCCTCGAGGTGCTGGCTCTCTTGCAGAGGCTCAACCGCGAGCGAGGTATCACGGTGCTCCTCGTGACCCACGAGCGCGACGTCGCCGCGTGCGCGTCCCGTGTCGTCACGATGCGCGACGGGCGCATCGTGAGCGATGTCGTGCAAGAGCAGCCTCTGGACGCCGCGTCCGAGATCGCACGCTTGCCCGTGAGCGACGACGTGGACAAGCCCTCGGCGTCGCCGGGAAGCCGTCTCGAACGCGACAGTGCTGCGGTTCGGATGGGCGGGCCCGTGCCCTTCAGCGTCTACGCGATGATGTGGGTCGGCGAGCTGGCGGGCGAGGCGCTGGCTGCCGCGTACATCGCGCTCGTGCTTCGCCTCAGCGTCGTCGATCTCGTCTGGGCGGCACGGATCGTCGGCGAGATCGGCAAGGCGTGGGTGGGCGCGCGCTGGGCGCGGCGTGTGCTCGGCCGTCCGTCGACGAGCGACCAGCGCGCGCGAATGGCCCTCTGGTACACGATGACCGTGACGTGCACGAGCATCGCGATCTTGCTCGCGGCCGTGCTCGCACTGCCACCTTCGGCGGCCGCGAAGCTCGGCGGCATGATGGATATCGTGTCGCGCGTGTCCGAGCGGGGATGGGCGGTCTTGATCGCGTTCGTCTTCGCGGGCATCGGCTTCACGGTGCTGCTGCGCTACTTGCTCCTCTCGCTCTTCAACCCGAGGCGCTGATATGGGCCGCACGCTGCGAGCGGAGCGTGATGACGGCCCGTCGATCGCGCCGGCGATCCAGCTGCCGCATTTGGGTCCCGTGCCGGTCACCGTCTACGTGGCCATGTTCGGCGGGACCATCATCGGGCAACTCTTCGGGATGAGCGTGGACGCCCTCGTCATCGGGCGCCGCGTCGTGTGGGTTCCACTCGTCTGCAGCGTGGTGCTCGAGGCGCTGGCCGCCGTACGGTTCGGCGCCGGTCGAGTCGGCCACCGGCTGCGGTGGGGCGAGTGGGGGCAGGTGTCGGCGTACTACTCGGGATGCCTGGTCGCGCTGTCGCTGCCGCTCGCGGCCTGGACGGTCGCGTACAACCGCCGGCTCGCCGCGGCGGGCTCGTCGCGCGAGATCGCGTCGGCCCTCGGCGTCGTCATCGGCGGGGTCATCGTGGCGACGGTCCTTCGGAACGCGCTCATGGCCGTATTGGCCTCTCGGAGGGCGTCGTGATCGCGACCCTTCGCGATGCGACGCGCCTTGCCTTCGGGGCGATCGTGCGCAACAAGCTGCGCGCTGCGCTGACGGTGCTCGGGATCTTCATCGGCATTACGGCGGTCGTCATCGTCACCGCGGCGGCCACGACGACCACGGCGGTCGTCGGCGGCGAGATCGACAGCTTCGCGGCGAACGGCCTCTTCGTCTGGCCGCGGCCGGTGCAGGCCTCGGGGGCCAAGGCCAAAGTCGTCGGCCGATTGACCGAGGCCGACGGCCGAGCGATCGCGCGCGAAGCGGTGAGCGTTGCGAACGTCGCCCCCTGGCTCAACACCCAGGGGCAGGTCGTCTACGCCGACAAGAACTGGGCAACGACCCTCATCGGCACGACGCTCGACTACTTGCCGATCCGACGCTTCACGATCGCCAAGGGGTCGGCCTGGACCGAGAGCGACGAGCTTCTGAAGACCAAAGTCTGCGTCATCGGCCAGACCGTGGCCACCAACCTCTTCGGCAACGAAGATGCGGTCGGTCGCATCATTCGCGTGGGGCGCTCGCCGTACACGGTCGTCGGGGTCCTCGGCGCGCGCGGTACGTCGCCTTTCGGCGAGGATCAGGACGACCGCGTCATGATGCCCATCGGCGCATTTCGCGCGCGGGTGATGCACACCGCGCCGGGCCGGACCGATCAGCTCATCGTGAGCGCCACGAGCGACCAGACGGTCAACCGGGCCAAGTCGCAGATTGAGAGCATCTTGCGCCAGCGTCACCACCTCGACCCAGGGCGCGACGACTTCGAGGTCAGCACGCAGGCCGACATGCGCGAGACGACCGAGGGGATCATGGCGACGCTCTCGGCGCTGCTTCTTTCGGTTGCCGGGGTCAGTCTGCTCGTTGGTGGAATCGGCGTGATGAACATCATGCTGGTGAGCGTCGCCGAGCGAACGCGCGAGATCGGAATTCGCATGTCGATCGGCGCACGCGAGGGAGACATCCTCGTGCAGTTTCTGGTCGAGGCGATCGCGCTCACGATGATCGGCGGCGTGCTCGGGATCGCGGCGGGCAGCGCGATCACTCTGGCCATCGGCCGTCTTCTGTCGTCGGCGATGGCCCCGAGCGCCACGGCGCTGGCGATCGCCGTCGGCACGAGCGTCGCCATCGGTACGTTCTTCGGCTTTCTGCCGGCGTGGCGCGCCGCGAAGCTGGACCCCATCGCCGCGCTGAGGGTCGAATGAAGCCGCTGCGCGCGCTGATCGACGGCATCGCTTCGGCCCTGCGCGCGATCGTGCGCAGCCCGATGCGGGCGTCGCTCACCGTCCTCGGCATCCTCATAGGCGTCGCCGCCGTGATCACCGTGACGGCGCTCGGATCCGGGGCGCGCGAGAACGTCTCCGGACAGATCCAGGCGATCGGGTCGAACTTCGTCATCATCTTCCCTCAAGCGTCGCAGGCATCCGGAGCGCACGGCGCACAGGGGTCGGGCATGCGCCTCACCGAGGACGACGGCCGGGCGATTCTCAACGAATCGACGAGCGTCGTGGCGATCGCGCCGGCGCTTCGGTCGATGGTGCAGATCGTCTACGGCGACGAGAACTGGGCGACGAACGTCATCGGGACGACCCTGCCGTACTTCCAGGTGCGAAACTGGCCGGTCGAGCGCGGCGAGCTCTGGCAGCCGCACGACGAAGTGGTCAAGTCGAAAGTGGTCGTGATCGGGAGCACGGTCGCGAGGAACCTCTTTCGTGGCGAAGACCCCGTGGGGCGCACCGTACGCCTCGGGCGCTACCCGTACCGCGTGGTCGGCGTGCTCGCGACCAAGGGTGAGGCGCCGTTCGGGGGCGACCAGGACGACGCTGTGATCATGCCGTCGACCAGCTTTCGCGCGCGCATCATGCGAACACCGCCCGGGTTCGCGGGGGCGCTGATGGCGTCGGCCCGGTCGACCGAGGCGACCGACGGCGCCGTGCGCCAGATCGACAGCATCTTGCGCCAGCGCCACCACATCGAAGAGGGGCGCGAGCCGGACTTCGTCATCCGCACGCAGAAGGAGTTCGCCGAGATGCAGGACCGGATCTACGGCATCTTGACGCTTCTCTTGGTCTTCGTGGCCGCGATCAGCCTCATCGTCGGCGGGATCGGCGTGATGAACATCATGCTGGTCAGCGTGACGGAACGAACGAGGGAGATCGGCATTCGCATGGCCATCGGCGCGCGCGAGGGAGACATTCGAACGCAATTCTTGGCCGAGGCGGTCGTTCTGTCGCTTCTCGGCGGTCTCGCCGGCGTCGCGGTCGGGGCGCTCGCGACGGGCGTCCTCCAGAGTCTCCTCGAGTGGCACATGACCCTGGCGGCGCGTCCCATCGCCATCAGCATCGGCGTGAGCGCCGCGGTCGGGATCGGATTCGGGTTCTTCCCCGCGCGGCGCGCCGCCCGGCTCGATCCGATCGAGGCGCTGCGGCACGAGTGAGGGTTCAGCGCGCTCGTGTTCCCACGCGAGGTCTACAGGAGCGGCCACTATGCGCCGAACCGGGGTGTTCGACAGGGGCTAATGCGAGCATTCGGTGACGCGCGGCTTCCCTGCGGGCAATCGTCGCATGGGTGCTCGTCTCGTTGCGGGTCCGCCAGCGGCCGCTACTATGCCGCGCCGTGACGGCGTCGCTCGGCAAGCTCGCTCGGCGGACGCTTGCCGTGGTGGGCGCCGCGTCGTTGGCGCTCACGCCGCTGCGTGCTGCCGGTGCGCCCGCCGATGTCGTTCCGCCGCGTCGCCTCGACGTCGCCCCCGTGCCGTACCCGCCGGAGGGCCACGGCGACGCCTCGGTGGATCTGGCGATCGTCGTCGACCCCATCGGGGTGGTCACCGACGTTCGGGTTCGGCAGGGAGCGCCCCCCTTCGCTGACGCCGCGGCGGCCGCCGTCAAGACGTGGCGCTTCGCTCCGGCGACGCGAGACGAAACGCCGATCGCGGCTCGGATCGCCGTGACCGTCACGTTTCGCGCCCCCCCGCCGGAGCCCCCTCCCGCTGCTCCGAGGGTCGAGGCGCAACCTTGGAAGCCACCTGTCCCGACGGCGGCGGCCGCGCCGGAGACCGAGCCACCGATCGACGTTTCGGTGAAGGGTCAGCGCGAGGAGCTCGGGACCAACCACATCCCCCGCGCCGAGGCGCAGCTCGTACCGGGCGCCTTCGGCGATCCGTTCCGCATCGTCGAGGCGCTGCCGGGGATGGCTCCTTATTTCAGCGGCCTTCCCTACTACTACGTCCGCGGCTCGCCGCCGGAGACCGTTGGCTACTCGATCGACGGAATTCGTGTGCCGCTGCTCTTCCACGTCGGGGCGGGGCCTTCGACGATCGCGTCCCCCCTCGTCGACTCGGTCGATTTGTTTCCGGGCGCCTATCCGGCTCGCTATGGCCGATACGCGGGCGCCCTCATCGCCGGGGAGACGACGCCGCCCCGAGAAGACCAGGCGCGGGGCGAGGCGGGCGCACGCGTGTTCGACGCGCACGCGTTCGTCGAGACGCCGTTCGACGGCGGTGGAGGGACGGTTCTCGCCGCCGGCAGGTACTCGTACACCGACCTTCTCACATCGCTGATCGTTCCGGACTACAAGGTTGGATATTGGGATTACCAGTTCCGCATCTCTCATCGAGTGGCCGACAGAGACACCCTTTCGCTCTTCGTCTTCGGCTCCCACGACGAGCTCGCGTACAAGGGATCGCCGACGTTTCATATCGAGTATCACAGGGCGGACTTGCGCTACGACCACGCGCTCGCTGACGGTGGGCACGTGCGCGTCGCGGGCACGTTCAGCTACGACGACACGCTGACCGCATTGCAGACCGACACCGGCGCGGGGGCGAGCGCGGCACTCAAGGGGCCGGGCGGTCGGATCCGAACCGAGATCGAGCAGCGGGTGTCCAATCGCGCGCTCGTGCGCGCGGGGGCGGACGTCGGCGTCACCCGGTTCTCCGTGGACGACTACGAGGGCATCGTTCGCCCCGCGCACACCGATGTGGAAGGAGGCCTCTATGCCGACGTCGTCTGGCGCGCGACCGACCGAGTCGAGATCGTTCCCGGCTTTCGCTTCGACGGCTACCACGCCCGCGGGCAAACGGCCTGGGCTCCGCAGCCGCGGCTGTCGACGAAGGTTCGGATCTTGCCGAACCTGCTGTGGATCTCGGCACTCGGTGTAGCGCACCAAGAGCCCACGGAAGAAGTGTTCATCCCATCCAAGATCCCCGACCCGATCGTGAGTCTGTCGGGGGGGAATAGCTACCAGTTCTCGGAGGCGATCGAGGCCAGGCTTCCGTCGAGCATCCGAGCGAGGGTAACTGGGTTCTACTCGGGGCTCGTCGCGGACCACCTTTCGGGCGAGGACCGAAGCGAGGGCATCGAGGTGTTTCTCCGGCGTGACTTCACGCGCCGGCTGGGCGGGTTCGTGTCGTATACGCTGTCGCGATCGGACGCAATCTCCGGCGCGCAGACATCCCGATCGGTTTGGGACCGAACGCATCTGCTCTCGGTCGTCCTCGGTTACGACCTCGGCTCGGAATGGCGCATCGGCACGCGGTTCTTTTTCGAGTCGGGCCGGCTGTACCGTGCCGTCTGCGCTGACTGCGCGATCGCGTACACGGCGACCGGCCAGCTACCTCCATTTTACCGGCTGGACGCACGCATCGAAAAGAAGTGGTCTCTGTCGAACGGAAAGTGGCTGCGCGCGACGCTTGAGTGCTTCAACGTGTTCGACAAGCCCGAGCCAATCTTCGCGGACTATTCGCTTCGCGACGGGCTCGTCGTCCGCACGCAAAGCCCGATCATCCTTCCGAGCATCGGGCTCGAGGGGGGCTTTTGATCGCGGGTACGGCCCGTGGCCAAACGATCCACGGGTCACGCGGTCAGCGCCCCCGCCTCGATCACGCGTGTCGATCGCCCGATCGCGTCGATCCCCGCGCCGCCGCGCTCGCCGGCGATCATTTGCATGGCCGCCTTCATCCCCATTTGCATCGCCGCATCCATGAACACGTACCGAAACAGCCCCTGCCGGCCCGCCGAACGAACGTTTGCGAACGCGGCGACCTGGGCGAGCAGCGTCTGCCGGTCGCGCTCGTAGCCGAGGTGATAGACGGGATAGCCGTGGGTGACACGGACGACGAACGACGAGAGTACGTCTTGCACCGGCATTCCGAGCCCGTCGAGCTCGGAAAGCATGCGCGTTCGTAGCTCGGCATCCCCCGCCTTCCACGTCCCGTCGCCGACGTCGCACGGCACTTCGAGCATGATCGACGTGCGCCCCTCCGGAGCCATGAAGGGGCTGCGGCGCTTGGGCTCCTGGATTCGCGACATCGTCAGATCGCCGCTCGCCACGTACATCCATGTGTTCTCCGAGAAATCGCGGCGGGCGAGCATCAAGTTGACGAACGCGAGCGCTCGAAAGCGGAGTCGGCACGCGGCCGCTTCGACCTCCGCCGGCGCGTCCGGGCGAAGCATGCGCGCGAGCTCCGGCAAGGGCACTGTCGACAGGATCTCGCCTGCCGGGATGCGCTCCGCGCCGCGCGGACCCTCGACCAGAACCGCCGTCACCCGCTCGCCCGTCGTCTCCAAGCCGGCGACGCGCGTCGATGCGCGAACCTCTCCGCCTCGCGAGATCACTTCGTCGGCCATCGTGCGGTAGAGCTGGCCCATGCCGTGGCGCGGGTAGCGGTAGCGCCGCGCGTACGTGCGCACCGGGGTTCTGCGCAGGCGCAGCATGCGCATCGCGACGTCGCGCAGGTCGAGGAGGGAGATGCGCTCCTGGGCCCAGTCCGCCGAGATGAGCCTCGGGTCCACGCCCCAGAGCTTGCGCGTATAGGGGCCGAAAAAGGCGTCGTAGAGTGGGCGGCCGAACCTCGATATCACCCAGTCTTCGAAGCTTCGATCTTCTCGTGGCGAGAGGTGAGCATGCGCGCGGGCGGTCGCCCAACCGGCGATCGCGCCCACGTTTTCGCGGATTCCGAGATTGCGCACGATGTCGACCGCTTCGAGCGGGTAACGGAAGCGACGACCCCGGTAAAGCACGACGCTGCGCCGCTCCCCGGACATTAGGTCGTCGCCCAGCAACTTCTCCAACCAGCGTGTCAGCGCGGCGTCCCCGGAGACGAAGCGGTGGCCGCCGAGGTCGAAGCTCCACCCGTCGCGCTCGTGGGTCGCGCACAGGCCTCCGACCAGCGGCTCGCGTTCGAGCACGATGGGCTTCTCTCCGAATTGGCAGAGTTGCCACGCCGCCGCCAGCCCGCACGGGCCACCTCCGAGAACGATGAAGGGGTCTCTACCGGTCACGCGGTCGGACACACCGGCTTTTACCACGCTGCTTGCCTTGAAGGACGTCCGCCGAACGGGCGTCTCGTGATTGCGTGGGGCCGAGCCGCCGACTACGTCACCCGCGCTCGAATCGCCCTTTCCTCCTGCCCGAGCTTGGCAATTTCTTCCACGCACCGCTCCGCGATGAGCCGGTACGTGCGCGGGCTCTCCGCCTGATCCATCAGCGGCCCGAACGCGATCGGCGCGCCGAACACGATATGGATTGGTGTGCCCCTGCCGGTGAGGCCGCCGGCGACTTGCTTGACCAAGTCATTGCCCAGCCCGTTGACGAAGACCGGTACCACCGGGACGCGAGCCTTGCGAATCACGCGGCCCACGCCGCTCTGCGCGGGCAGCAGCGCGTAAGGATCGTCGTCCTTCTTGCGTGTGCCCTCGGGGTGGATGCCCACGAAAAATCCGCCTCGCCGCAAGAGCGCCGCAAGCTCGTCGAGCCCCGCGAGGTTGAGAGCGGCGCGCTTCTTGTCGCGAAAGATCGGCGGGTACATCGCAAAGAAGCTCATCACGCCGTTGACCAGCGGACCGAGCGGGTTGTCGTAGAAGAACTCCGACCGAACCGGGAACAAGATGCGGTGCGGGAGGCCGCGCGAGACGAGCTCGGCGACCGTCACGTAGAGGTCGAAAAGCGACCGATGATTCGCGACGCACACGATGCTCCCGGAGCGGTTCCATGGCGGCAGGCGGTCCAGCCCGTGCACGTGACGCAAGCTTGCGGTGGCAGAGCGGATCCACCACTGCCCGACGCTTCGCTGGAGCCATCGGATCGCGTGGTCGAGCGCGCCAGGGCGTAGGCTCGCGCGGATCATGCGAATCTGAGCCCGCTCGAGCGGGGTGAGCACGGGAGGAGAGCCGTTGCTGGCGAGCCGCCGAGGTCGCGCTTCGGGTGCGGCCTCGTCGACCCGTCCGCGGAGCTCGGCATGGGCTGACGCCGTTTCTGTCACGGGCTGCGTCATCGTTCGGCGCGCACGGTACCACGGGGCCGGCCGGTCCCGAGCGCCGCCCCGACGCGGGCTTTGTGGACGCGCCGGGGCGGCGACGGGAAGGCCGGACTCACGGACAATTGATGGGCGCGGTCGAAGGGATCCACTTGGGCAGCGCGTACATGGCGCCCGATGACATCAACGTGCCGGGGTGTGCCGTGTGGCCAGCCGTGGTGGTCGAGTCGGCCGCGGTCATTCCGGTCGTCTCGTCGAACTTCCAGTAGCCGACCAGACCCGTCTCGTTGCCGACGAGGGTCTTGTGCATCGTGCTCTGGATGTCCGTCGCCGAACGGGCGACGCTCCAAACGCGGAACTCGTCCATGTCGCCGTTGAAGTAGGCGCCGCGCGGGTTTCCGCCGATCGTGAGCTGGGTCTTGTCGGTCGCCAGCATTCCCCCTGCCATCTTCGAGGCCGCCTGCATCCCATTGACGAACGCCCGAACGGCGGTGCCGTCCCACGTCAGCGCGAAGTGAACCCACTGCGCCGTGCCGGGGTTGGTGATGCCGCTCGGCTGGTTGTCGTTGTCGAAGGTCCCGTTCGTGTAGGGGTCGATGGTACCCATGGCAGCCGTCTGGGTCGTGCCGAAATCGAAGCCGAAGCCACCATTGCTCACGGCCTGGTCTCCGTATTCGAACATCGTGTTTGCATCGCCCTTCCAGCTCGTCGGCAGCACGTAGGCCCACCATTCGATGGTTCGATTCGTGTTGCCCAGCGGGAGGTCGGCCGCCAGATCGACCATGACCCGCTGCGCTGCAGGGTCGGCGTTCGTGGCGACATTGAGGTCGAGAGAAATCGCCATCCCGGCGCAGCTCCCGCCGTCCCCGCCACCGCCACCGCCTTCGCCCGCGTGCCCCGCGTCGCCCGCGTCGCCGCCGCCACTGGAAGCGCCGCTGCTGGACCCGCCATCGTTGGAAGCGCCGCTGCTGCTCGACGCGCCGCTGCTACTGGAAGCGCCGCTGCTCGAGCTGCTTGCGCCAGAGCTGCTGTTGCTTCCCGATCCGCTGCTGCTGCTGCTGCTTCCCGATCCGCTGCTGGAACCGCTGCTCGCGCCGGAACTGCTGCTGCTGTCCGACCCGCTGCTGCTACCGGTGCCGCTGCTGCTGCTTCCCGATCCGCTGCTGCTGCCGCCGCTGCTGCTCGACGAGCCCGTGCCGTTGCCGTTGCCGTTGCCGCCGGAGGAATCGCTTCCGCACGAAGTCGCCCAAGCAAGGGCGGAACCGGAGAGGACGGCGACTGCTACCGAAATGCGTTTCCTGGACATGGAGTGTCACCTTCCCAAAAAGACGACGCGCGGCTGAGGCGCCCGACGTGGATGTTCCCGGAGAGTGGCCACACCCCGAATGGTTCGAAAGAGCGGCCAAAAGCCGGCGCAGTATGCCGCGCGGGAGCCGGCAATGCCATCAAGAACCAGCTCCGACGTCGAAGAAAATTGTGCCCGAAAAGGGGCCTTCCATCCTAGGAACGCGCCGCAAGCCAATCTTTACTCGCTTCGCCCACTCGGATAGAGGAGCGAGATGACGACCAGGTCCAAACGCATCCTCGTCACCGGCGCCACAGGAAAGGTCGGGCGAGCCTTTATCCAACGTTTCCTGGCTGATCCTCGATTCGACAGCTTCACCGTGCGGGCTCTATGCCACAACCGCAAGCTCGATCCGCATCGCCGTGTCGAGATGGTCAGCGGTTCGATTCAGGACCGGCAAGTGGTCGACACTGCTGTGGCTGGCGTTTCGCACGTGCTGCACCTCGCCACGAGCAAAGAAACGCCCGACAGCGTGATGGACGTCGCCGTCAAGGGGATGTTCTGGCTGCTCGAGGCCTGTCGGACGAGCCCCTCCTTCGAACAACTCATCCTGATCGGGGGCGACGCCGGTATGGGCCACTTCTTCTATCCCCACCCGATTCCGGTGACCGAAACGCAAAAACACAGCGCTTACCCGGGATGCTACGCGCTCTCCAAGGTCCTCGAAGAGGTCATGCTCGAGCAATACTACATTCAGTATGACCTCAATGGGTGCTGCTTGCGGGCGCCCTGGATCATGGAGAAAGACGACTTCCGATATCAGCTGTCTTTCGGAGAGGATGTCTTCGGTGGCCCGCGCTGGCGCGACCTCGTCGGCGCGGAAAAAGCCGACCAGTACGTCGCGACGAAGGCCGTTCCCGTCATGCTCGACCCGGATGGCAAGCCCGTGAAGCGAAACTTCGTGCACGTCGACGATCTGATCGACGCGATCTCGCTCTCGATCGATCACCCCAGAGGTCGCAAGCAGACATTCAACGTCTGCATGAACGAGCCGGTTGACTACGGCGAACTCGGGGCCTATCTGGCAAAGTCGCGTGGGCTGCCCAACGTCCCGGTTCGCACGAGCTTCTATTCGACGTGGCTCGATAACAGCAAAGCCAAGTTCCTGCTCGGCTGGCGACCTGAGTACGACTTGAAGAAGATGACGGACGCCGCCTGGGAGTACAAGCGCGCCCCCGACGATCCGCGCGTCGTCTGGTACCCCGGTTAGTAGCCAAGGCTGACACGACCCAAGGAAATTGAAACCCGCTTAGACGCTACTCCAAGTCTAGAAACCTGGTGATTTTCGCCGAGAGCAAGCGAGGCCGGTGGCGAGCGCGCGGAGCGTACTTCCGTACGCGAGCACGCTCGACGCCGGGATCGCGCAGCTATCGGCGAAAAGCGCCAGGTTTCTATACGACGATGCCTGGCAGTGGTCCCGTGGACTGGCCGGAGGCGCCCAACGAAGTCATCGTGAGCCCGAAGACCGGCGCCAGCGCAAGCCAGGCGTCGTTGGTGGGGCGGTTGCCCGTGCCACCATCGATGCTCGGAAGCGATCCTCCTTTGGCTTTGAGGAAGGTCCCGCCTTGCACGCGAGTGTTCTTTCCCCCAAATACGAGGAAGGGCATGTTCTGTTGGTTGTGATCGTACGCGCGCGCGACCTCGGTGACATAGGCCACGACCGTGTTGTCGAGGAGACTGCTTCCGTCGACGTCCGTCATCGAGTCGAACGCCTGAAGCGCCTGGACCGTCTGCGTCGAGTAAAGGGCGTTGACCTGGGATAGCCAAGCCATGGTTCCGGTATCCGTGGTGTGACTCGGCGGGTGGTGGGGCGTCGAGACCGGGCTGCCCAAGATCGCAGCCCCGTTCAGCGTACCCGGGAAAACCACCCAGTCCGTACCGGCGGCCCACATGAACGTCGCCACGCGAACGAGATCGCACGCGAACGCGAAGCGGATCATCTGAAGTTGAAGCTGGCCCACAACGAAATGTGGGTGGTTGTTGGGGTTCGTCGGATCGTAATAGTCGAGCCCGCTCAGCATGCTGCCGCCGGAGGGAGCGAGGCCTCCGCTGGCGCCCATACCGTTTTGTATGAACGACATCGGTGCCGCCGGCTTCACGCAGAAAGGGGCCCCGGTGACCATGCCTGCGCCCGCGTCTCCCGGAGTAATCACCTGGGTGCCGATCGCGGCTTGGATGCTCGACTCCAGCTGCGTGATCGCGTCCGCGAACGCGTCCAGCCTGACCTTTTCGGACGACGGCGCGAGCGTGCGCAGCCGCGCGAGATCAGAGCTCATGAAGTCGAGGATGCTCTTCTTCTGTGCCAGGAGCTGCGTCGTATTGGACATCGTCGCGCCCCCGGGGGCGCCGGCGCCTGCGTCGGGTTTGCTCGTCCCCCCCATCACGCCGCCGAAGATTCGATTGAACGTGTTCAGCGGTTGCGTCTCTGGATAGAGAGGATGCCTCTGGGTCGTAATCGCGCTCTGCGTGAGATCCGGCGCGAGGTACGACATGACGCGCGGGGCGATCTCGTCTCGGTCGGACCGGACGTCCGCAGCAAGCTGCAACGATCCGAACGGAGTCTTCGTCGCCGAGGCGGCGCCGCCCAGGACGGGCGACTGGGCGAGGAAGATCTGGTCGATCGATGGCCCACCTGCGCAGTGGTCCTGTTGGCCGACCTGTCCCAACGTAGGCTGGCCGGTCATCAAGCCCACCATCCCGCCCTCGTGCGTATTGCTGCCGCCGGAGTTCCCGGCCTGCTTGCTCGCGGTCACGAGGTTCAGGCCGTCTATCATCACCATTTTCGGCTGCAGCGGCGCGAACGGCGAGCTCTCGATGTTCAACGTGAAGCTCGTCGTCGTCGCCGAGGCGCCGGTCGTGGGGCGCCACTTGTCGACTGGCGTGATTTGCGAACCGAGAGGGTGATGAATCACCAGGAACCGAAGCGGAGCAGGAGATCCTGCGGCCCGCGCTTCCATGCTGCGCAAGAGAGGCCAGAAAAGCGCCGCCGAGCCGCCACACCCGGCAAGAAACGACCGCCGAGCTACCTTGTACGAGATCACTGGGTACCTCCTGAGCGCGCACGCGTGAAGCTCGCCGTCGCGACCTGTCGGAACAGACTGGTAACCGAGCCGTCCGATTGCTCGAATTGGTTGTCCACGGCGGCCACCTCGCAGGTGCCGCGCTTGCGAATCATGCGACCGAGGGTGTAGCTCGCGATCTTCTGCACACCGCATGAGGTGAGCAGCTTGTTGTCCACGAGCGCTTTGGAGAAGGCCGCGGCTCCGACAATCGTTCCCGCGGGAACCGGGGACGGAGCGGAGAAGACCCCGGTGGCCGTGACGGGCACCCCGTCTGCTGTCGTCCGGTAGTCGCCGATGGGTCCGAAGTTTTCCAGAACCCGCGAGTACGGGTCGATTTGGGAGTGGCAACCGACACATGGCTGCGTCATGAGCCGATAGTTGGACTTGTCCATCTCGGTCGGCAGCATCGCGAGTGCCGCGACGACAGCTGCAGAGGTGAGAAGGCCTGCAGGGGGCTCGGGGCCTGGATCCACACAGATGACGTCGTCGTGAATGAACTTGCCGCGCTTCACGATCGAAGTGACCGTTGGGTCGGACATGGACCAGAGGAAGGCCGGTTGCGTGAGCAGCCCCGATCGGTTCGAATCGGTCACCGGAACGAACTGGGTAGCCGTCGCGCCAGTCCCCGGAATCCCATAGAGCTGACCAAGCCGCGAGTTCACGAAGACTTGCTGCGACGTGAGCAGGTCGCTCAGTTTGCCGGACGGAGCCCAGAGCACCGAGCTCACGAACATCTGTGCCGAGGTGTAGACGTCGTTCTGGAGCTGTGTCTGAGCCTGGTCGGCGGCGGCAAGGCCGGTAAAGAACGACGGGTCTTTCGTCTTGCTGAAGAGCTGTCGAACGTTGAACCAGTCGACGACGATCTGGCTGATGTTCTGCTTGACGGCGTCGAGGGCAAGCAGCCGGTCGACCTGAGTGGAGACTCCTTGCGCGGTTCCGAGGCTGCCGTCTGCCGCGGCGGCGAGAAGCGCCGCGTCGGGGGCCGTATTGGTGAAGAGAAACGCCAGCTGGGTCGCCGTCTCGTACGGGGTCAGCGTCGTATCCGGGTATTTGCCGGTGGCGTCCGCGACCTGGCCGGCTGGCCCGAGCTCGGTTCGGTAGAGGAACGACGGCGACATCAAGAGCGCCTCGATCATCATCGAGATGCCGGTATTGAAGTTTTGCTGGGCGCCGGTCGTGTAGACGGCCATCAAGGCCGTCACTTCGCTCGCGATGAGGGGACGGCGGAAGGCTTGCGCCCCGAACGTCTGCGCAAAATTCTGGGCGCACACCTGCGGCGTGTCGGTGGTCTTGCACGCAGCGAGCTGCGTAATCTGAGGCGCGACTTGCGCCATCACCGTTTCGGCCGTTTGGTAGACGCTAAAAAGGAGAGACGCGTCGACGAGCGCCGAATCGTCGCTGAAGAAGGCGTACTCCGACGTACCGCCGTTGCTATTCAGCACGGGAGCCTGCGGCAGCTTCAGGAGATCGCGAACGGCGTTTCCGTATTGGAGCGAGGAGAGCCGCCAGAGTCGTCGTGTCAACGGCGGGCTGCCGACCGGCAGGTTCGTAGCGGTCTGAAGCGCATCGGCCAAGGAGTCGCAGCTGGCGGTGCCGCCACTGGAGCCGCTCGCGCCGGAGCTACCCGAGCCCGCCATTCCGCCGGAGCTTCCGCTTCCGCCGGAGCTGCCCTGCTGCGCCCCCCCGCCGTTCCCGCTCCCTCCCCCCGCCGGCATCGTCCCGGTTCCGCCGCTGCTCCCGGCGTTAGATCCACCGCCGCCACCAGCGGCCGAGCACCCCGCTGCTGCCGCCATGCCCGCGATCAGAACAATCGGCGCAACCATGGCGCAGTAGTGGGCCGGCCTTGTGACGTTTCGCCTCATAGCTTTGCCCTCGCTCGTAAACGCGTGCTCGTCCCACCCGAAATGGACTGCTTCGGTTCAGTGGAAACCCTAGTCCCACCCCATAGGTCAGTCAAGGCAGCGAAAACCTCTGATCTAACGCGGACGAATGCAAAATTTGCCGCCGCGATTTCGGTGCCGCTCCATGACAAAGCCACAGTGACGGCGGCGGCACAAGATGGCTCAACGCCGCGATACGCATTCGCCGACCCCCACCGGCTAGGTGGCCAGGCATGGGGGCGCTCGTTTCCCCAATCCCTCGTGAGACGCATTGGAGATGACCCGACCGGGCCGCGTCGGCCACTTGGGTTCTTGGCTCCGTTGGCTTCTTGCCTCCCGCTCCGAATCTCAGCGACCGCGACCATGCGGGCGGGATTTTTCCGGCGTGGCGGTCGGCTTGGGAACGCAACTTTCTACGGAAGCAATGGACTGCGACCGGCGCGCTGTTGGATGACGCGTGGCGCTAGTGCGGGCGGTAACGAGTGCGGTATGGCGCGCGGGGAACCACGTTTTGACTTGACCTTTGCATTTGGATAGGGTCCACCGTACGCGGCTTGGGCCTTCTTTTATCTCGCAAGCCACGGGGATTTCAGCGCATCTTTCTCGCGCCAGGAATCGCGATCGGGTGTCGGTCTCTTACCAACGAAACTGGCCTTCTACGAATGCGGAAGCGGAGGATTTCATGAAGCGCATGCTGCGTACGACGGTGATCGCGGTTCCCCTTGTCGGCGCGATTGGCGTCGCACTCAACTGTTCGAGCACCGGAAGCGGCACGTACGTACCTACGGGAAGCAGCTCCAGCAGTAGCTCGGGAGGCGGCGATCAGGGCACGGGCTCCTCGAGCGGCGGATCGAGCAGCGGCGGGTCGAGCAGCAGCGGCGGGTCCAGCAGCGGCGACATGAGCAGCAGCGGCGGGTCCAGCAGCGGCGACATGAGCAGCAGCGGGGGCTCGAGCAGCAGTTCGGGCGGCAGCAGCGGCGTCGGCGGGAGCAGCGGGTCGAGCGGCAGCTCCGGCAGCAGCAGTGGGAGCAGCGGTTCGAGCGGCAGCAGCGGTTCGAGCGGCGGGTCGAGCGGGAGCAGCAGCTCGAGCAGCGGGGGAGACGCAGGCGGCGCCGTCTCCGTCGCCACCATCTTCGGCAACAAGAACACCTATGGCGAGTCCGTGCAAAACTCGTTCATTCTCTTTCCGTGCTACTCGCAAAACCAGCAAGACTGCATCACATTTCAGGGCGCGTGTCCCAACCAGAATACCGCCTTGCCGATGGAGCAGCAGGGGTTCACGACGCACGAGTATTTTACATTGGGCGGCACGCCGGGAACGATGTACTCGGCGACCTTCACCGTCCACGGAGTATCTGAAGCGAAGTACTACATGGGCGGCACCAGGTTCGCCGGAAACACCGACCCGACCAACCCGTATGCCCCCGCGGGAATCGACACGTTCTACACGGGCGGCACGCCGGTCAACGTCGAGAACTACAATATCTACAAAATCACGGTATGGAATCCTCCCGCGCCCGGCGCGGATGCGGGCCCCGGTGGCACCGGCACCGAAGTGCAGCACTACTATTTGAACTCGTTCCCCCAGACGAACACCCCGTACGAGTACCACGAAACGTTCCCGATCTCGTGGACCCACCAAATCCCCGTGCCCGGTGGCGGTATCATCGAGTACTCGACCGCCGATCGGAACTGCCGCGCCGTGGACAATTGCGGCTCTGGCTTCCGTACGACCCCATGCACGGGGGTGGCCAATTCGTCGATCAGCATCCCGAGCGACCCGAGCGTCATGATTCCGGCGATGTACATGGGTCAGCCGGTATCGGCGTTGAATTTGATCAGCGGTACCACCCAGCCGTATCACTCGCAGGCTTTCCACATCACGGTAACCGCAGTCACGCCGATGTAGCGCTCTTGCGGCCGAAGGCGCTTCGTGCTTGCACCTGGCGCCTTGCCGCAAGTATTGTCCGACCGCGACGGGGTGTCTTCCTCGGGAGATCGAGGAGGCCAGCCCCGCAGCGCGGGCGCCCAAGTTTTGTCCAGTCGCGCGCATCTACCGAGAAAGGATCGAAGCGGGAGCCGCATGACATTCGTGAAAGTTTTCCAAACGAAGCTTGCAGTCGCCACCGCCGCGCTCGCGCTGGGTCTCTCGTTGAGCAGCCCGGCGCTCGCCGAAGTGACCATCGTCAAGGGCGACGCCTGGGAGATGTACACCACCGGCCGCGTGGATGCGTTCTTCAGCTATGGAGTCGGCGACGCGAGCCCGGTGGTTCGCCCCGGCGAGAATATCCCCGCGGGCGGCGGGCTCAACACCGGCAACGACACCTTGCCGAGCAGTAACCCGCCGACCAACGGTCCCGATGGAAACCCTCTGCCGCAGCAGGGGCGATTCCAGAGCATGCGGCTCCGCAGCGGGTTCGTACCGAACGTGTTCGGCGTTGGCTTCCGGCGCAAGTTGAACGACGACACCATGCTCAGTGCGAAAATCGCCATCTGGGCGACGCTCGAGACCGACTCCCAGCGAAAGGAGGCCCAAGTGGTCGCCGACGCGCGGGAAGGGTATCTGAAGGTCGAAAGCAAGAGATGGGGAAGCGTCCTCGCCGGGCGCGCACTCGATCTCTTTTCGCGGGGCGCCACCGAGAACGATTTCATGTACGCACATGGGTATGGGCTCGGATACCCAGGAAATATCGACAATGTCGGTCCCACCAACGGCATGATCGGGTTCGGGGTCTTGGCCGCCTTTTTCTCTCCCGGAATTGTGTACAACACGCCAAACTTGGGCGGCCTTCAGCTGGCGGTCGGGGTTTACGATCCTTCCCCCCTCGCAGGGTTCTTTGACGCGACGAGGGAAGTTCGAACCGAGGGCGAGGTCACGTACGATTGGAGCCGGGGGCTGCTGAAGCTCCACCTATTCGGCAACGGCGGGTATCAGAACTTCTACAAGAACGGCTCGGACAGCTCAGCCCACGGCTACGGCGCGGGGTACGGCGCACGAGTCGAGGTGGGGCCGGTGCACTTGGGGTTGGCGGGTCACTACGGCAAGGGTCTCGGCCTGGACTACGCGTTCCAATCCGGGGACGTCGCCGTATCCCCGAACTTCGAGCTGCGCGACTTCGACGGATACTCCGCCCTGGGTCAGGTGGTCGTGGGGTCATTCGACATCAACGCGGGGTGGGGCATCTCGCGGGTCTTCGCGTTGCCCTCGGACAACATGGTCGGGGCGAATATCAGCCTTCCCCAGCAGTGGGCCGTCTCGGCAGGGGTCGTCTACCACGTGACCGATTACTTCCATCTCGACGTCGACTACTTGCACGCGTTGGTCAACTGGAGTCTCGGAGAGAAGCAAGAGATGAACTTCCTCAACGCGGGCATGATCGCTACCTGGTGAGCCATCGTTCACGACCGGTTCACTGTTTGGTCGTGTAGAGTTGCATCACTTCGGCGGCGCTCAACGCCCGGCTGTAGATCCGGAGGTTGTCGATCTTGCCGTTCAAGTACGGATCGGCGGTGTACTGGGAGCGCCCGAGCCAGTTCTGCGTGGTGGCCCCGAGGCTGGCCGGTCTCAAGGTCATGTTCGTATTGGGCTTGGATTGTGCGACCCCATTGACGTAGAGCGTTCCGGTCGTTCCGGACCCTGTCACGGCGACGTGCTGCCACGCAGCTAACGGTGCAGTGGGACCGAGAATCCCCTGCTCCCCCCCGAACCCGCTCGTCGAGATGGCGAATCGTATTTGTGCCGGCGTCACGAACATGTAGGTCGTGGGTCCCGAGCCAAAGTCGAAGACGCGGGTATTGACCGCCCCGTCGTTCAAATAGAACCAAGCCGAGACCGTGAACGACATCAATCCGTCGACAATTCCCGCCGGCAACGCCACGTACTGCGTCGTGCCGTTCATCGCGGCGGCGTTGCCTTGGATGCCGGTCGAAAACGTGGCGCCGTGCATCGTGGCCGTGTGGCCGTTGCCCGTTGCGTCGACCGACGTGGCGCCGGTCGATTCGTCGAACGGATAGTAGGCGACCAGCGTGCTGTCTCCGCTGTCGGATGGCGCGTCGGGAACCGCGGAATCGCTCGGGCCGTCCGCCGGGGCGTCGGGCGCACCCGCATCGCCGGCATCCCGGACCCCAGTGTCGATCGCGCCTTCGGACGGCGCGTCGATCGGTGCGGCTTCAGTCGCGCCCGCGTCGAGGACTCCTTGGTCGCCAGCCGCATCGGACCGTCCCGAGTCATCGTTGCCGACGCCGGGTGCGTCGCCGCCTTCGTCCCCGCCGGCAGCCTCGATGTTCTCCCCGTCGTCGCCCGCCGCACCCGGAGCCTCATCCGTGGCCTCGACCTCTTCGTCTCCGCCAGCCGCATCGTCTCCGCCGCCGCCGGCGGTCGCGTCCGGGCCTTGGGTGGCCGGGCCGGCGTCCTCCAGACCGTTGACATCGACGAAGAGAGAGCACCGGCAAAGCGCGGCCAGACCCGCGACGCCGATGCCAGCCAAGACGCTCGGATACTTCATCGAAGCCGCCTTCGCCGCATTCCCGATGCGTAGCACCGAATTGGCACCATGTGTCCATCCGACGTGCCGCACGTCGCGGCCTTCCATGGCGGTGAGAAACTATACTGACTACGTTGCGATCCGATGGCTTTTCCCCCCGCCCTGATCGCGGCCCTGTGCTGCCCACGCTGCCTTGACGGCGCTCTCGATCCAGCGGGCGGCGTGCTTCGTTGCGCGCGGTGCGACCGGCCGTATCCAATCATCGGAAACATTCCCTGTCTTATGGCCGATCCGGCCCTCTGGCGCTCGCTCTGGCTCAGCCGGCTGGTCGAATTTCTTTCCGTCACGGAGCAGAATCTTGCCGGCTGGCGCGCGGAAGCGAGTCTTCCTGCGCTCCTGCCCAGAACGCGCGAGCGACTGGCGCGGATGATTGGTGCCGTCGAAGACCAGCGCGCGCGCGTCGAGGCGCTGTTGGCTGACTTCAAGGAAGGCGCGTCGCACGTGATCCCCGCTCGCCCGGAGGGAGGGGAGATGCCCGCGCTCATGACATGCTACGAGAACCTATTTCGTGATTGGGCCTGGGGGGACAAGGAGGCGGAAGCGACGCTATCTCTCGTGGCGCGCGCGGGCCGTGAGCCGCTCGGCCGACTCGCCGTGTTCGGTGCAGGCGCCGGCCGCCTCGCGGTCGACGTTCATCAAACGTTGCGGCCGGCCCAGACCCTGGCGCTGGACGTGAACCCGCTCCCGCTGCTCGTCGCCGAGCGACTGGTGCGCGGCGAAACGGTGGATCTGCCCGAGTTCCCGGTCGCCCCCCACTCCGCCGAGGACGTCGTGATGCAGCGGAGCCTTCGGGGTCCCGGTCCGCTTCGCGAGGGCTTCACGTTTCTGTTCGCCGATGCGCTCTGTGCACCGTTCGCGTCGGGGTCGCTCGACACGGTCGTGACGTCATGGTTCATCGACGCTGTACGAGCGGATGTCCGCGCGACAGCGGCTTGCATCAACCGCGTCCTTCGTTCCGGCGGCCTGTGGATCAACCTGGGCCCCTTGCGATTCAAGGAGACCATTTCACGTACTTATACCATCGAGGAGGTGTGGGACATCGCGGCCCAGAGCGGATTCGAGCTCACCGTACGCGAGCGCGAAGACATGCCCTACTTCGACTCTCCGGTCAGCGGTTCGCGGCGGATCGAGACCGTGTTCTGCTTCGCGGCACGGAAGACCGCCGAGGCGAGCCCGAGCGTCGCGCGAGACACGGTCGCGCCATGGATTGCAGACACGAGCCTACCGATACCGCTCACCCCTGCTCTGTTGAATCTCGGGCGTACGTCGCTGTTCACCGCGGGCGCGATGTCGCTGGTCGACGGCGTTCGGTCGATGTCGGACGTAGCCAACGAAATTGGCAAGTCGACGGGAATCGCACCGGCTAACCTGTTGGACCAGCTGCGGGCGTTCTTTGCCAAGCTTCCTCCGGGCTAGTAGAAAAATGGTACGAAAGAGACCGAGCCGGTGAGGATCCGCCGATTTTCCCAGGCCTGCGCGGGCGGCGCGCTCGCTCTCGCCATTGCTTCGTGTGGCGACCCCGTTCGCGACGAGGCGGTCTCGGCCCTGGGTCCGGAAAACCCGAGCGTCCCGCGCGGACCGATGCATCGTCCCGGACAACCGTGCCTGCTCTGTCATCGGCAAGGCGGGGCGGCCTCGGCCTTCGGCGTGGCGGGCACCGTCTTCATGACAGCCGCGGCGCAAAAGCCTGTCGCCAACGTAACCGTGTTGATCTTCGACGCCACGGGAACGGGGGCGGCATTCACGGCCACCACCAACTGCGCGGGCAACTTCTTTTCGCGCGCCGACGAGTACACGCCAACGTACCCCATCTGGGCCACGCTGCGTGCCGGACGCATCCAGCGCGACATGAACTCGCCGGCGCACCGCGAAGGCTCGTGTGCCGGCTGCCACACGGCTTCGACCGGTCCGACGTCCCCCGGTCCCGTGTACCTTCTCGACGATCCGACGACGCAAAGCGCCCCGGCGGGTCAGTGCAATTGAGGCGAGCGCTGGGCCGCTCTATCCACCGTCGGGGCCGCGCTTGGGTGGTTCCGGTCTTGGCGCATTGACGAAGGTGTTGCAGGCGGTCGCGTCGGGTGCACCGACGAGCCAACCCACCATGCAGCTATCCAGAGGGTCGCCCGGGTTGACGAGCTGACCGCCCTTGTGCAGCTCGGTGCCGCGCGATTTGCGGACCATCGCGAGCGCGTCGGGCCCCGAGTGATGCTGCACGACGCTCGACATCGCCTCGGGCTCGAGGCCGACGACCGACGCGTAGCTCGCGTCGTATTCGGCGTCGCTGGTCTGCTGCGTGAGCGGGTCGTACGTCGGGTCCAGACGCAGTCCGTATCGCCCATAGAGGCGCAGATTGCGGCCCACCTGCCCGTGGCAATCGAGTGTCCCGCAGCTGAGCTGCATCGCGTCGGCGACGGGCGGGAAATCGGCGCGCGAAGGCACCGAGAGCCGTCCGACCGCGTCCGAGCTGGATAGGTCGCCTCCGCAGCCGAAGAGCGCCATGGCGAAACCGAGGTCTCGTGTCCAGTCGCGGGGTCGCCTGCTGCTTGTTCTCGGCACGGCTAGAACTCCGTTTCAACGGCGATTGTGCTGAAGAGGGCGCGGCGGTCGGTGATGTACAGCGCGTCCAGATAGCGTGTGTAGCTCGCGTCGGCCTCGAGGACGAGCCACCAAGGCCTTTCGAAGTCGTCGACCAATTTGAACCGGGCGCCGGCGCCGCCGGTCGCCCCGTACAGCGCACCGAGCTCCCGGTCCCCGGTGCGGATCGCCGGAATTCCAAGGGCGCCGTTGGATTCGGGAACGGCCTCGTACGTCCGCTGCCAAAAGACGACCTGGTTTTGTACGTGAAAACGCAAGTGCGGCCAGAGCGTCAGTCGTCGGCCGAATTCGAAGATGAATCGGAGGTCCGTCGTGGAAGCAAACATGCCCCAGCTGTCCGCGTAACCTCGCTCATCGAGTCGGAGCGTGGCCGCGTCGAAGCGGCGACCGAGGCGCGACGTGATGGCGAAGCGATGCCGTGCGGAAGGCACCTCTTCCGCGGCGCGCACGTTGAGGCGGGCTGCGTTGACCTGGGAGATGGACGCCCCCGCGGGAATGGAAGAGGCCTCCGCCGGCGCAAAGAGCGGGACGTATCGGTACGGCTTGGCGAGGTACCCCGTTTCTTGGATCACCTCGCCCTGAAGGCTCGAGATCGTCGATCGATCGACCACGAAGGTCACGCCGAGTTGGCCGCTCAGGATCTCCTTTTTTCGCCAGTAGGCGAGCGGGAGGCCCGTTCGCCCGACCTGGTCCTGGCCGTACGAGAGGCCCAGAAATGGGGTGACGTTCTTGTCGAGAAGGTCGACGGTAAGCGTTCCTCCGCCGGCCAACGACGTGTAGTCCGGTTCGCTCGAGAACACACCCGAAGCGCCAAACGTCGCGTCGCCGACCTTCAAGCTGCCTTCGGCGGAACCTGCGTTCCGAACTTCCACCCACTTGGTGGAGGCCGTCGAGACGATGTCGACCGAGGCCGCCGACACGACGTCCACCAAGTAGTGCCCCCCGATCGACCATCCCGCGAGGACGTCGGAGACGCTCGCGGCGATCGACGGGCTGACCACGGTCACGCTGTCCGTGTCCGTGTAGCCGGAGATTTCGGTCGATGCCTTCGTGATGATTGGGCTTCCGCTGCCGTGGTCCGGCGCGCGCTTCTCGTCGGCCGCGAAAGCCCAGCCCGGCGTAGCGAGAATCAAGAGCAGCGCCACGCTCGATGCGCGACAAATTCTGGCCCCGGTCATGCGTGATCGTATTTCGAGGCCGGTCGATCTGCGGAGCGGGCGGGATCGGTCGAATCCGGTATGCCTAATTGCAGCCGCATCCGCCCTGCGCGCCTGCTCCCCCTCCGACGGCTCCTTCGCGAATCGAATATACGTGCGCCGCCCCCGGACGGGCCATGTCGCCCAGCAACATCGTGGGGTGAGCGAGTCGCCCGCGCTCGTATGGCCTTACCTGAGCGCAGCCGCTGGCCAAGAGTAGCGCGATGGGGAGAAAGCTTTTCTGCATCATGGAGAAAGTACCAGCTTGAGATCGGTGAAGGATGGCGTATCCGGGAACGTGAACGTCGCTGCGGTAGGGCCTTTGGTAAAATCAACGAATGTGTTCGGTCCCGCGACGTTGTAATCCGCCGTCTCGAAGTACACGCGGTATGCACCGTCGGGAACGATCTTTTCGCTTGTATCCGTGAAATTCCAGTAGACGACATGTGTTCCAAAGCTATATCCGGTCGCCCCTGTGATCGCGTCGACCGTGTTGCGGGAAACGCCGGCCGCCTTCGTGGCAGAATTCCAGAGAATCAGGTGGTCGATTCGCGTTTTCCCCCATTCCTGGAGCGTCTTCACGAAGGCGCCCGAGCTCTGCGCAATCCAAATGGCGCCGACGTTGGCGGGGCTGTACCCTTGGCCGTCGTCTATCGTGGTGACGACGACCGTGAGAGCATGGGGTTTCGGCGGTCCAGCGTCGGGGGCCTGGTGCGTCGCTGAATCCGCTCCGGCTTCAGGCACCTTGTAGCCACCGGCGCCAATAGACGCATCCATTGCCGCGTGCGGCTGCGACGCGGGACCTGCCTCCACGGCGGCGACGGCCGCTCCGGCATCGTCCACACGGGCGACCGGGGTCATGGGGGATGAAGGCTCCTCCTCGACCAAAGCGGCGTCGTATCCCGCCAACGCGGCGATCGTGGAGGACGAGCTCGCGTCGGGGGTGGGTGGCCAGAGCTCGAGCTGCGTGGTGTACGAGCCGGTGCAGCTGCAGCAACCCGCCATCAAGGCGAGGACGCTTGCGTCCGAGGCGGCAATTGGAAAGCCGTTCCGGAGCTTCATTGGGTCCTCTCGACTCGACAGTGCCAACCTAGCCAAAGCCCAGGCCTCCTGGTCCGAGGTGGCTGTCCCTCGAGCTTATAGCACGGCCGTCGCGCGCGACGCCGTCGTCCCGCTACGGCAAATAGTTTCACGGACGCGGTATCTCGCGAGTGGTCGGGACGCTACTCGACCCGAAACGCTCCGAGTTCTTTCTGAAGTTGCTTGAGCCGTTCGGTCAGCGTGCGCATGACGTCGTCGAGCTGGCGCGCGTGCTCCACCCCGCCTTGCGCCGCCCCTTCAAACACGCCGAGCGCACCTTGTATCCGATCGCGTTCCCGGCTCTGCGCTTCACTGGCCTGCGCGATCACTTGCAGCCGACTCGTCATGGCACGTACCGCAGCGGTCATCGCCCTGCTGTCTTGGCGCTGGGCCTCCGTAGAAGTTCGAACGTCGTCGCCGACCGAGCGTACTTTCTCGATGGCGAGCGCCACCTTTTGTTGGGCTGCCCTCTGCGCGGCAGCCGCCATCGATATTCGGTTGGTCGCTTCGTGCACCTCGGTCACCGCGGCGGTGACGAGGTCCACGCGCAACGCTTGATCGCGGCTCGCCTCGGCGATCTGCTGCACGGTTTTCTCGGCTTGGCCCGCGCTCTCGATAATCGCTCGCAAGCGCGCTCCGGCTTCGCGAGAGCGCCGTTCGCCGGCTCCGACGGTCTCCTTGCCGGATTCGACCGCCTTCACCGCCAGCAGGATGTCGCCCTGCACGGACGCGATGAGGTCGGTGATCTGACTCGTGGAGGCGGTGGTCTCGGAAGCCATCGACCGAACCCGATCGGCCACCACGCCGAATCCAGTGCCGTGCTCACGCGCTTCCGACGAGATGATGGACGCGTTGACGGCGAGCAGGCGGGTCGCGCCCGCGACCTCGTCGATCACGCGCACGACCTCACCGATGGCTTCCGACCGATGCGCGAGCCGCAAGACGGCTTCGCCTACGGCGCCGAACCGCTCCTGGATCTCGCGAATCGAGCCGATGGTTTCGTCCACTGCGTCGCGCCCCGCCCGGGCTGCGGCGAGCGCCTCGTGAGCGAGCGCCTCGCCTTGTAGGGCGCTGCTGGCGACCTCCTGGATGGACTCGGTGAGGAGGCGCAGAGAACCGCTGGTCTTCTCGACGTTCTGAGTCAGTTGCAGGGTGCTCTGAGCCACCGCGCCCACCTGCTGTGCCATGTGGTCGCCTTCGATGGCTGCGCCGTCGATCGTCTCGGTCAGTGAGTGCACGCTGCCGGCGATGCGGCCTATCTGTCGATCGAGGCTGAGAATGGAGTCGATGGTCTCGGACGCTGTCTTCGAGAGACTTTGCACGCCGTCGCCGACGTGGCTGATGGAATCGCGGATCTGCACGATGGCACCCGAGCTCCGCTGGACGGCCTGGCGCTGCTGGCGGCTGTCTCCGAGCATTTGCCCGCTCGCTTGACGCAGGCCCTGGGTCACCTCGGCGAGAGCGATGACCGTGCCTCCCAGCTGCGAGATGATCGTGTGGAGATGTCGGAGCATTCCGTCGATCGAGGCGATGAGCTCTACCAGCTCTCGGGGATACCAAGCTTTCGGCCGCTCTGGACGAGCGCGCAGGTCTCCCCGGCCGATCGAGTCGACCAGGCTCGACAGGCTTGTGACCGGTTGCGCGATCGCTTTTGCCAGGATCACGGCGGCGCCGAGTCCGAGCCCGAGCGCTCCCAGCGCAAAGCTGACCATCGTGAGCAGCGCCTTGATGGCGCGCTGGCGAACGGCTGTTTGCGGCCAGGTCGTCGTAACCCACCACGTCACGACGCCCGCCGGCACCCGCGCCGCCGTCCCGCGCCGTAACTCGCCCGTCTCGCTCTCGCCAAAGCGCCGCTCGATCTCGCCGGCTGGCGCGTCGTAAAGCCGCACTTGGGAGAGGCTCTCGAGGGGGGTCACCCGATCGGACCCGGCCACGGCCACCACCCGGCCAGAGCGATCGAGAACGACGCTGGTCAGACCCGGTGCGGCCTCGGTCACCCGTTCGAGCGCACGCTGCACCGGCTCGAGATCGATCCCCAGAGCGACCAGACCCAAGCGATTCTCCGCGCCATCGACGACGGCCGCAGCGAAGCTCATGCCGGGACGTCCTGACAGGCGCGAGCGAACAAGCTCCGAGGAGAACGGCGCGCCGCTCTTGATGTCCTTCACCCACGCCCGGTCGCCATAAAACAGCCCCACCGCCGGCTTCGTGCCGCCCCCTGCGGGCTCGACCACCACGCCGCCCACCGAGTGCCCGTCCAAGTCGAGGATCATGGCGCCGTAGAGACCGGGAAAGACTTCGAGGTATTGCTTTGCGCGTGTGCCGCGCAGGTCCATGTCGAGCCTTCCCGATGCGCCGACTTCCCCCGCAAAGGTGCGGGTCACGTTCGCTTGCGCCTCGAGCAAGGAGCCGAGCTCTCGGGCGAGCGACGTGCTGGCGAGCAGGGTCTCGCGGTCCGCAAGGTCGCCTGCTGCCGCCGCCGCCGCGCGAGCTTGCGCAATTCCGAAGAGCACGACCGGAAGCGCTGCCAGAAGGCCGAGCGCGAGCAGGAGCTGCGTCCGCAGCGTCACCTTCGTTCCCGCAGTCACGCGCGCGCTCCGTGTAAGGACCCCTCGCCGGAGAACCCCTCCATTGGCGCCCACGATACACGGAAACGCATCCGTTCCGCGCGACTCGTTGGCAACGGTTGGGGCTTAAGCCCGCAAGACGCGCGCACTTGGCGCATCGCCTAAGGCGAGACGCATCGCCCTCCCGCGAAGGGCCGGATCCCCCCAGTCAGGGTAGATGGACCGCCGTGGTCGTGCACCCGGCTCCGGTGCAATGGCACGAGCTGCATCCGCCGTTCGTCACCGCCGAGATCATCAGCGAGTTGTTCGTGGCGTTTCGGGCGCCCGCATGGCCCGGCCCCGCGAGCGGGCTTCCATTCGCGTGAAACGTACCGTTGGCGGCCGAGCGCGCCGTGTACGCCTTCCCGCTTTTGTCGAGGACGCGAATTTCGGCTCCCGACACGGGGTTGCCGGCCGCGTCGTAAATAGTGCCGCCGAAGACGAAGGACGGAGCGTCGTCGCCGCCGCCGTTGCCTCCGTGACACTGCATGCAATTCCGACCCGCGTTGTGCGCGTTCGAGCCCACTTGGGCCACGAAGGCCGGCTGTCCGGCGAACACGTCGACTACGGCGAGCGCGGGTCCCGAATCGCTCGCGACCACCCCGGCATCGGTGGAACATGAGCCACTCGCGTAGCCACCGTTGATCCAGTTCTGGAGTGCCGTGATCTCGGCCGCCGTGGCGGGTAGGTTGAGCGCAGCGGGCGGCATCGGCGAGGTGGTGTTCTGCATGCGCGCGAGCGATAGCTGAGCCTCGTTCTTCGTCGGGTCCTCTTTCGCCTTCGCCATCAGATCCGTGGTGGTCACGAGACCGCTCAACGAGCCGTTGATGGGTGGGTCGGCGTGGCAGCTCGTGCACTTCGCGGCAAGGAGCGTCGCGACGTCGCAGGGAATTCCAGCGCCTGGGACGGCCGCTTGGCCGCCCGAGGAGGACGTCCCTCCCGAGGAGCTGGAGGAGGAGCCCGAAGAGCTGGACGATGAACCTCCCCCCACCGCCACCGGTCCTGAAGACGAGCCTCCGCTCGAGCCGGACGACGAGGATCCACCCGGGGAGGGGTCCATCGCAGGCGCCGCTCCGCCGCTGGACGACGAGGACTCCTGCGCAGGACCCCCCGACGAACCTCCCGACTGGATGACCGGAGCCCCCATCGGCGTCCAAACCCCCAGGTTACCCGAGCCCGAACTTGCGGATCCACTGCACGATGCAACGGCGGCCAGAGGGAGCAGCGATGCGAACAAACCGGCAACCTTCATCATAAGGAACCTCCCGAACGCGGGCTCCCTATCCACGAAGCGTGCCGGAACTTAAGTCCTCGTTACTCCTTCGAAATGCAGCCGACCGGCAGACCGCCAAGCATGATCGAATCGATCAGGGTGATCGTGGGAGCGGCGAGAAGACGGGACGTGCCAGTCAGTGCGCGCCGTTCGACCCGAGCCACCGCTCGGCTTCCAGCGCCGCCATGCAGCCGGTTCCTGCCGCCGTGACCGCCTGCCGGTAGACGAAGTCCTGCACATCGCCAGCCGCGAACACCCCAGGAACGCTGGTCGCGGTGGTTCCGGGCTTCGTGCGGATGTAGCCGTTCGAGTGAAGCTCCAGTTGGCCCGCGAAGAGATCCGTGTTCGGCGTGTGTCCGATGGCCACGAACAACCCCGTGACCGGAACGACCGAGCGCTCGTTCGTCTTGATGTTCTTCAGCCGGGCTGCCGTCACCTCTCCCTTGGACACGTCGAGCACCTCGTCGACCACCGAGTCGTAGATCGGCTTGATCTTCGGGTTGTCGATCACGCGCGATTGCATCGCTTTGCTCGCTCGAAACGACTCGCGCCGGTGCACCAGGGTCACGCTCCGGCACAAACCCGAGAGGTACATCGCCTCTTCCATCGCCGTGTCGCCGCCGCCGACCACCATCACGTCTTGCCCTCGAAAGAAGGCTCCGTCGCACACCGCGCACGCCGATACCCCACGTCCTTTGAGGGCGTGCTCGCTCTCGATGTCCAGCCACTTGGCTTGCGCTCCCGTGGCGATGATGAGTGTTTCGGCCTGGTGCTCGACGTGGTCGTCCCCGGCCCAAACGCGGAACGGGCGGGCGGAGAGGTCCACTTTGCCGACGTCTTCTCCGACGATTTCGCAGCCCTGACGCTCCGACTGCTCGCGGAACGCCTGCATCAGCTGCGGCCCGGCGATCTTCTCGGGAAATCCCGGATAATTCTCGACGTCGTTGGTGATCATCAGCTGACCACCCGGTATGCCTCCCCGCGCGACTCCCTCGAACAACAAGGGCCGCAAGTTGGCCCGCGCGGCGTAGACGCCCGCGGTGTGGCCAGCCGGACCGGAACCAATGATGATCACCTTGCGCGGTTTGCTCATGCGCTGCTTTCCCGGGAAAAATGGATCGTCCGGCCCTGAGAACGGGCGCTTGGTCCGCGAGACTAGCTCGCCCCTCGGCCCTTTCTACAAGAGGCTCTTCACTTCGCGCTCGATCTCGGTCTCTTCGCCGTCGTGGTAGCCCAAGTGGACGAAGCGCACCGTCCCTTTGCGGTCGACGACGAACGTCGTCGGCATGCTCTTGGGCTGCCACTTCGACGCGATCGACTTGTTCTCGTCCCAGATGAGCGGAAACTGCGCGCCGAGCTCGGACGCGAACGACGGAATGCCCGCCTTGTCGTCGTCCTCCGAGATGCCGACGATCTCGAGACCGTTGTCCTTGTACTTGACGTTCAGCTCCTCGAGCTTCGGGAACGACTTCTTGCAGGGCTCGCACCACGTCGCCCAGAAGTCGACGATGGCGACCTTCCCCGCGAGCGACTTCAGTGACACCGTGCCGTCGCCGGCGACCGTCTTTCGAGAAAAGTCCGGACCCTTGTTGCCCAGAAGGGGGTGAGCGGCGTCGTCAGGACTCTTGGCGCCCTCAGCCCCGGCTTCCCCGGCGCCGCAGCCGGACACGACGGCCAGACCGGCCGCGAGAGCGACAGACCGTGCGGCGGAACGAATCGCGAGACGTCTATGCATGGGAAGATCCTTTCCGACTACTGAACCGTGATGTCTTTGGCGAACGGCATGCACTGGGGACCGTCGCAGACCGCCCCCTTGAGCTTCGCCGTTCCCTGCGGGACCCCTGTGATCTTCGCCGACGTTTCGGTGAGCGAAAACTTCGACTTGTCGATCGTCTTATCGCCCACGACGACCCTCCACGGATAGTCCTTGTTGACGTGCCAGTGACCTTTGGTGGTCACCGTGATCTCGCCCTTGGCCGTACTGACGTCGAATTGCTCGTCCGCCGAGGCGAGGCGCATGCCGAGGACAATCGAGGTTGCTGCAAGGACTGAAAACAAGAGAGGGAGCTTTCGCGTCATGGTGATATTTCTCCGCTAGCGTCGTGATTAATTATGTGCGCCGAGACGGTGAAGGGCCAGTGCCTTCTCCTCGAGCCGCCTTCGTGTTCAAAAGATTTGCGACTGCGGGTGCGCACACTAGTCGACCGAACGCAGGGCGGCGGCGAAGCGCTCCGGAGGAACGAACTCGACGAATCGAGCGCGCTCCTCACCGTGGCTATCGAGGAGAACGACGGTCGGTAGCCCGACGACCCGGTACCTGTCTTTCACGACGTTGGTCTCGAGGTTGTCGTCGTCGGTGGCGTCGACGTTGATCGCAACGAAGCGGGCGGCCTCGGAGCGAACGGCCGGATCCGCGAAGGTGCGGGCCCGGAGCTCGTTGCAGGCACCGCACCAGGCTGCGCCGAAGTCGACGATCATCGGACGCCGCTGCGTCTCGGCGAGCTTGCGACCCTCGGTCTCCGAAGACACCCACTGGAGCTCTCCGCGAGGCAGCTGCATCCACGCGACGAGCGCGAAACCGCCTGCGATCGCCAGGGGAATGGAGATGAGCTTGAACGGCTTCGAGAGCTCTCGTCGCTTCGCGTTCCTGCGCTCGGACCGAACGTGCAGCCAGGCGAACGCGAGACCGACCGCGAGCATCGCCGCCGCAACCTCCGCAAACCAGGTCTCGCTCCTCGCGACGTGCTGAAGAGGAGGAACCGCCGTTCGCAGGAAGTAGAGCGCGACGATGGCGAGCACGACGCCGAAGAACCATTTCACGCCGAGCATCCACGCGCCGCCCTTGGGCAAGCTGACCGCGAAGGTTCCGACCAAGAAGAAAGGGACCCCGAGTCCGAGGGCGAACGTGAACATGACGCCGGTTCCGAGCACCAGCCGGTGCGACGCGGCAATCCAGATGAGGATCCCTCCCAGGACGGGGCCGGTGCACGGCGCGGCCACGAGAGCGCTCACGAGGCCCAGAACGAACGCTCCCGCGAACCCGATTCCCCCCACGGTGGCCAACCGGTTGGTCATGCTCGAGGGCAACGCGAGCTCGAATGCGCCGAACATCGACGCCGAGAGCGCCAAAAAGACCATGGACACAAAGCCGACCACCCACTTGTTCGAGAGCGCCGACCCGAATAGCGCGCCCGAGAGGGCGGCACCCAAGCCGAGGGCCGTGAACATCACGGCGATGCCGAGCACGAACACACTCGAGAGCGCAGCCGCTTGCCCGCGGCTCTTCGCCGTTCGCGCGCCGAACACGCTCACGGTGATCGCGATCATGGGGTAAACGCACGGGGTCAGGCTCACGAGCAAGCCGCCCACGAAGGCGGCGAGCACCGCGAAGAACGGGCCCCGCGCGATGGCCTGCTCGAATGCGCTGGCGGGAGCCCCCGCATCGGCCAGCGCCAGCGACGGCGCCGCGAGGGCGGACAGGACGACGAGCGTGAATACCGAGGCAATGCTTCTGCGCGTCATGGTTGTTTCCTAGGGCAATCCGCAAGCCACCGTGATTTGGGGGCCAATTCGACGTGAGCGCCAAATTGTAAGACGAAACGCCGCGAGTTCAATTGTTCGGGGCGCCGCAGGCGACCCAGGTCGTGACCATCGTGATCTCTTGCGGGGTCAGCGCCGCAGTGCCTGTTACGACTCCGGCAAGAGGCATCTGCGGGCCGCAGTTCGATCCCGAAACGTTGCAAACGAGCCCGCTCTTGGTGGGGTCTGTGTTCCCGGGCAAGACGTAAGGCAAAGCCTGCGGCGCATTCTGCATGACATAAGTGCTGAGCGTCTTGTAGGTCGCGCTGGGGTCCGAAGTCATTTTAGGGCCCTGAAGGCCGCCGTGGCAACTCGTGGCCTCCGCGCACTTCCACGCGCCGGTGGCGGTGGTACTGGGGAAGATCTGGGTCGCCCAGCTCACCGCGCAGGCGCCGGAGCCGGCGTCGGCGGGACCGGCGTCCATCCGCCCACCGCTCGAGCTGCTGCTCCCTTGAGCTCCGCTGCTGCCGGAGACGGCGCCGCTGCTTCCGCTGCTATTCCCGCTCCCGCCGCTGCTGGCGCCGCTGGCGGACGCCCTCGGAGACGGCAGGTTTTTTCCGACAAGGCCGCCGGGCGGCCCGTAATAAGTGACGTCGGTCGACGAGCACGCCCAGCCGACCGCGCCCAACGCGCAGAGCGCCGGTACGCGCCGCTGTACGACTCCTCGAAGATCCATGGCGCTCGCGCAAAGCTTAGAACGTGCCGCGTCGAAATCCCACTCGGAAGGGCGATGGCGGCCAATACGGAAGGAATGGCGCATCTCGCCGATCAAGGTGTTCGCCGTGATCTGGAAAGTCACGGTTCCGCTCGCAGCGCCAATGGCACAAGCGCACGACGCTTAGAACATGCCACCGAAACGAATCCCGGATTGAGCGCCCGAGTGGCAGGCAGAAAATTACAATGATCGAACGGATCACCCGTGATCGGGCAATGCACGGTTCCGATGTCGTCGCGTCCCGCAAAAGCCGCTGCTTCAGGCTGGCCAGCGGCGTGCTATTGATCACCCCCCATGAGGAGTGTCGCAGGAGTTCGTCTAGTCACGCAGCTAGTCGCGGCAGCCCTGGCGGTCGCCTCGGTCACGGGGTGCGAGCATGTGGCGCCGTACCAACGCGGCTTGCTCGCGCACCCGACGATGACCGTCGACGACGTGTCCACCGGCATGGAGGAGCACGTCCGCGCGGTGTCGGAGGGCGCATCGGGCGGACTTAGTGGCGGCGGGGGCGGCTGCGGGTGTAACTAGCGGCCCTCCGTGATTCGACATCGAGCGCCCGCGCTGGCGCTGGCCTTGTTGCTCCTCTGCGTTTGCCGAGGCGCGTGGGCCGCGCCGCGGTATGACCTTAGCGATCCTGTGAGATGCATCGAGCGCACGACCGCCTCGCTGCAGACCGCCGGTCTCCCCTCCACACGCCTTCAGCGCGCCGCCTGCGAAGAGGCGATCGGACGACTCGTCGAGGCGCGCTCCGACGCGCAGGAAGCCCTCGGGACCGCCACGCTCGTCCACGATGGACCGACCGCCCGAGCGGCTCGCGTGCGGATCCGCGATCTCAATGCCCGAATTCCCCAGATCACGCTCGAACCGCCGGCCGACGTCCGAGACCTCACGGTTACCCTCGACGGACAGCCCGTGCCGAGTGACCGCCTCGGCGGTCCGATTGCGGTCAATCCGGGCCGGCACTCGATCCATGCGGAGGGAGATGCCCGTGGGGCCGTGCTCGCTTTTGATCAGCAAGTCGAGATCCGCGAGCAGGACGCCGCGCGCGTCGCGATTGTGCTCAGCCGGCCGAAGTCGGGTGAAACCGTACCCCTCAAAGGAGACGTGGCCGCGTCGCGGAGCGAGCCCGAAAGCGAGGGGCAAGAGGAGCCGCCCCGGCGTATTCCATCCGCGAACCGCGAGGCGCTCGGGAACGCGAAGTACCTGACTGCGGGCCAGGTGCGCTGCCTTCTCGCTGCGAAGAGCCAAGACGAGGTTGCCAAGTGCCTGCCCAGGAAGACGGCGAACCTCGCCGTGAAAGTGGGGTTCGACGTCAGCGGCTACACCGACACGACCAACGTCAACGTCCTCAGCCCCGAGTTCGTCGGCTCCGTCGCGTCTCCCACGGCTGGATGGAACGTCGGCGGGAGCTTCCTCGTCGACGTCGTGAGCGCGGCGTCGCCGGACATCGTCTCGGAAGCTTCACCGCCATTTCACGAGGTCCGGCAGGCTGGCTCGCTGAGCGGCGGGTACAAGCCGGGGATCTACGGCGCCCAGCTCAGCGGTAACGTATCGAGCGAGCCGGACTACTTGTCGGTCGGCGGCGGGCTCGCCCTGACCGCGGAGCTCAACGAAAAGCTCACGACGCCACGGGTCGCGTTCAACTACTCGCACGACACCATCGGCCGGTCGACGACTCCCTTCAGCGTGTTTCACCACAACCTCGATACGGCTGAATTCGAGGCCGGCTGCACGTTCGTGATGTCGCCCACTTCGGTGCTGCTGCTGAGCGGAACGTTGCAGTTCGAGCGCGGCGACCAGAGCAAGCCCTATCGATACATCCCCATGTTCTTCCCGGCGACTGCCGCCAATGTGAAGCCGGGGCAGTCGTACGCGTCCGTCAACGCGGCGAGAGAGTCGATCCGGCCGCTCGAGCAGCTGCCCCTCGACCGGGACCGTTACGCCGTGGGGGCGCGCTTCGCCCACCGGTTCGAAGTCGCGACGTTGCGGATGGAAGAGCGCATCTACGCCGACTCGTGGCAGCAGTACGCGACGACCACGGACTTTCGCCTGATGACCGACGTCAGCGACCGCTTGCGGCTCTGGCCGCACTTGCGGGTAAACCTGCAGAACGGCGTCTATTTCTACCGCCTGGCGTATTCGCCTATCGTCGACCCGACGACCACGCGGATCTCCGTGCCGACGCTCCGCACCACGGATCGCGAAGACAGCCCGATGGTTGCGGTGACCGGCGGCGCCGGCGCGCGATTCGCGCTCACGGCATCCACGAGCTCGACGCAATTCGCGATTACCCTCCAGGGCGACGTACTTTATTCGAAGTACTTCCAGTCGCTTTACATCACGAGCCGGACGTCGGTGTACGCAACGCTCGGGCTCGAAGCGGAGTTCGAATGACGCGCGCCGGTTTCCTCGCCATCTTCGCCGCCGCGACCGTGGTGGCGCCCATCAGCTCGTGCGCGTTCGATCCCGTGCACCAGAGCGACGTTGACGCGCTCGGTCCGGAACGGAGCGGCGTTCCGCGCGGCCCCTACCATCGCGCTGGGCAGGCTTGCACGGTTTGCCACGGCCCGGAGGGACCCGCCCAACGGCAGTTCGTCCTCGCGGGCACCGTCTTCTCTTCGCGCGACCAATCCGTGGGCCTCGACCAGGCGGAGATCCTCATGGTCGACTCGCTGGGCTCGTCGCCGCCGATGAGTATCCTGACCAATTGCGTGGGCAATTTTTTCATCACCGCAGACACATGGAATCCCGCGTTTCCCGTCCGTGTGGCCGTCGCGAGCGGCCAGACGTCGTCTCTGATGCTGGGTCACGTCGGCCGCGCGGGCTCCTGCGCGACCTGCCACAAGGAGCCGCGCGGGCTGGACTCGCCCGGTCACGTGTTCATCGGCGCGATGCCTGCCGCACAGCCGAATTGTCCGGTCAACCCCGTCCTCGGCGCGCCATGAGCCTGTTTCGCAGGGCCTGCTTCGCGGTTCTGGCCGCCTTCTTCGGCGCAGCGGGCGCAACCGCGTGCGGCGTGCCCACGGCCACGCTGCCGAACGAGATGATCCGAGCGCCCGATTTCACCCAGTTCGCCGACGACACCGCCGGCGTACACAGATTCCTGGAGAAGCGCTGCGGAACGCTCGACTGCCACGGCCAAACAGGCCGGCCGTTCCGCCTCTTCAGCATGGGTGGTCTACGCCTCCTCAACGACGCTGGGCTCGTCTCCGGCTTGGGCGCGGACTCGCCCGAGGAGGTCTACGCCAACTACCAGGCCCTCGTCGGCCTGCAGCCCGAGGAAACGAGCAAAGTGGTCAGTGGATCCGATCCGCCCACGGTCCTTCTCATCGTGGCCAAGCCGCTCGCGCTTCAGACGCACAAGGGCGGCCCGGTGTTGGCCGCGGGCGATCCGGGCGATGTGTGTCTGGAGTCCTGGCTGGGCGGGCAAATCGACACGAATGCGTGCACCGAGGCGATCGCCGTGCCTTGAGGCCTAGAGATCCTCGGGCATGAACGGGCGCGACGGCTTGGTGTGCCTGGCCGGGGCCGCGCGATTGCCCGCGTTTCTGCCGGTGGCGTTGCGCTCGTTCAATGCGCGGGTGCGCTCGGGCAGTGCGCCGTTGGAATCGGCGGGTGCCGGTTGGGCAGTTGGAGTCGCCGACGCGATCGAAACGGCCGGCGCCGCCGGTGTCTCGGGGATCGTGGCAGAAACGGGCGGGGGGCGCGTCGGTTCCGCAACCGCGCCGGTGTGCGTCCGCGGGAAAAAAACAAGGAGCGTCGCACCGGCCAGGCCGCAAACCGCGGCGGCGGCGGCCAGCGGAAGACTCGGCCGTCGCTTCTTCTGGTCTCGCGGCGAAGACAGCACCAGCGACGCGCGGTCGAGCGCCTCGCGCTGGTGGAGGATCGGCTTGGACGCCAAGTCGAAGACCAGGGCACCCACTTCGGCGGCGCCGGGAAGGGGCCCGATCGCGCTCCGGAGTGCTTCTCCGAACTCCGCCGCCGTTCGGTATCGCCGTTCCGGGTCGCGCTCGAGCGCTTTGAGGCAAACTTCGTCGAGCTCGAGGGAGATCTCCGGCCGCGTCATGCTTGGCGGCGCGATGGGGTCTCGCAGGACGCGCGTCACGGTCTCCGCCTCGGTGGGGGCCTCGAAGAGCCGCTGTCCCGTCGCGCAATAGGTCAAGCACTCCCAGAGGACGATTCCCGCGGCAAACACGTCGACGCGCCGATCGACGGGCTTCCGACCGACCTGCTCGGGCGACAAGTACTGGAGCTTGCCCTTCACGGTGCCATCCGGGCGGGTCGTGGCCAACCGGCCAGCGGCCAGCGCAATGCCGAAGTCGGTCACCCTGGTGACCCCGTCGCTGCCGATGAGCAGGTTGTGCGGTGAGACGTCGCGGTGAACGAGACCAAGCGGCTCGCTTTTCTCGTCGAGAAGCTCGTGCACCTCGTGGAGGCCGGTGAGGGCGTCGCTGACGATTCGGGCGGCGAACCCAATCGGCAGCTCTTTTCCCCGTAGTCGAAGGGCGCTCTGCATCGCAGCCAGCGTGATTCCCTCGACGTACTCCATCACGATGACGAGCTCGTCTCCGAGCATGTCCATGTCGAGGACCCCGACCACGTTCGGGTGGCGCAGCCGGGTCGCGACGCGGGCCTCGTCGAGGAACATCGCGACCATGTCCGTGTTGTCGGCCAAGTGCGGATGCATGACCTTCATGGCGACGGTCCGCGTCGTGCCGCCGGCGGTCATTCGCCCGAGATAGACGGTGCCCATCCCGCCCGAGGCGAGGGGACCAAGGCGCTGGTAGCGCTGCGTTCGGCCTAGTTGGGGCACAGTTGCGGTGTTCGCGTCCCGCATAGCAGGGCCTTTTCGTTGCACGGTGTCGCGGTGGTCCCGTCCACGCAGCTGAGCGGGCAGGTTTGGGGGTTCACTTGCCCCTCGCCGAAAAACGAGCAAGTGAGCGTGCAAGTCTCGCCGACCGGGCAAGCCATCGAGCAGCCGGACGGCAGGCTGCACCGGCCTATGCACGGTCCTTTCGTGCAAGTGAGCGTGCAATCGGCGCTCGACGAGCTGCTGCAAGCGCAGGAACCGCCGGGGCACGAGACGCCGCAGGTGGTTGAACCGAGCCCTCCGTCCACGCACAAGGGGCCCTGTCCCCCGCCGCCTTCCGCTGCCACCCCCGATTCTATGAATAGAGCGTCGAAGTCTTGTCCGCAGCCAAGCACCCCGATCGCGAGTGCGACCCCGCCCGGGAGCCAGTGCCTTGAAGCGACGCTCCGCATGCTCGCTCGAAAAGGTAGCACGCGGCATGCCCACGGCCGGAGGTCGCCGAGGGCACATGGCCGCCTTCCGGGGTGTTGCTGTCTGGGGTGTTGCTGCCCCGCCAGCACTCGATGTACCAACAGCGCGGCCTCGATGACGAAGAGAGCTTGTAGCGTGGCCGCGCGACTGCGACTGGTGTGCGCCGTCGGCGCAGGACTGCTCACCTTTGCCCGGTCACCGAGCGCGCGCGCCGAGGACCTCACCGGCGCGGCCGGCTCGGTCGAAGCGAAGCGCCTATTCTCCCAAGGGTCGGCCCTTTACCTCGCCGGGCAGTACGAAAAGGCGCTCGAAACCCTTCAACAGTCGCATACGTTGGTCCCCAGCCCCAACTCCGAGCTTGTCATCGCTCGGTGCTTGCGGGAGCTCGGGCGGCCGATCGAAGCCAAAGAGATGTTCGAATCCGCGGAGGCGGAGGCGCGCCGTCGGGCGGCGGATGGTGCGGCCAAGTACGCGCAGACGGCGGAGTCTGCCGCGGCCGAGGGCGCCGCGGTTCGTGCTTCGCTCGGCACGCTTCGCATTCGAGTCGAGGGCCCGGATCCCACCACCAAAGTCGCAGTCGACGGAGCGCCCGCCGACATTCCTCCGGGAGGGGAGGTGGTCGTGTGGCACTCGCCGGGCGAAGCGGCCGTATCGATGCGTTCCGCCTCCGGCCTCGAGCAGCGCCAGGTCGTGACGGTCCGCGCCGGTGCCGAAGTGACGATCGGTTTCGGAAGGCAAGACCCGCCGCCCGCAGAGCCGGGGCCGCCGATCGCGGCTCCGCCTGCTGCGCCGCCCCTCGAAAGCTCTCCTCGCCCGGTGGATCGGGCGACCGACGCCCATGCGACTCATGCGGCGTGGGCTTTTCCGGCGGCCGTCGTCTCCGGGGGTGTGACGCTCGCGGGCGCGGGTTTGGCCACCGGCTTCGGGATCGCGGCGAACGCCGAGTACCACAAAGTGCAGACCACCTGTGTGACGAAGGGAGGCTGCGGGCCCGGCGACCGATCACTCGCCAACGCGGGAAAGGCCTACCAGGTCGTCGAGTACGTCTCGCTCGGAGTGGCGTCGGTCGCCGCGGCGGCGACCGCTACCTTTGCCGTCATCGCCATCACCCATCCGTCTCGGCCAAAAACAACCAGCCAGACGCAATGGCGCCTACTTGTGGGCGCCACCACATTGGGCGTCGGGTGCGACTTCCCGTGACAGCAGCGCGCTCGGGTGGCAATCCGTAGCGTATGCTGGACGAGATGCCTCCGGTATCCCAGGCCCGAGCGAAAGACTCTCACCAGCTTGGTGAGGACCCCACGGTCGCTCGCCCTGTCGACTCCCAGGCCGCGCTGCTCGAGCTACGTCGCATGCGCGTCATCGAGGGGGCCGACGCGGGCGCGGAGTTTCCGCTCGATCCGAACGCGCCCTCCCGGATTCTCATCGGAACGAGTCCCGCGTGCACCATCCGCCTCACCGACCCCACGGTGTCGCGAAGGCACGCCGCACTCGAACCCGTCGGCCAGCGCTATCGGCTCACCGACTTGGGTTCGACCAACGGAACGTTCATCGACGGCGTGAGTGTGATCGAAGCCCTCCTTCGGGGCGGGGAGGTCATCCGCTTCGGGTCGACCGCCGTGCGCGCCGAAGCGGAGGCCGCCGGACTCGGCGAAGAGAGCGCCCCGCTGCCGAGCGCGATGCGCTTCGGGCGCGTCCTGGGCGCGAGCGTGGCGATGCGGCGGCTGTATCCGCTCTGCGAGCGCGTGGCCAAATCGCCCGTGCCGGTGATCATCGAGGGCGAAACGGGAACGGGCAAAGAAGTATTGGCCGAGTCGCTGCACGAGGTGAGCGGCCGCAAAGGACCGTTCGTCGTATTCGACTGTACCGCCGTCTCCCCGAACCTGATGGAAGCGACGTTGTTCGGTCACGAGAAGGGCGCCTTCACGGGAGCGGTCGGGTCGCACACGGGGCTTTTCGAGGAGGCCGACGGAGGCACCCTCCTCATCGACGAGATCGGGGACCTCGACTTTCCACTTCAAGCCAAGCTTCTTCGAGTCATCGATCGAAGCGAGCTACGCCGCGTCGGGGGCCGCCGGTCGATCCACGTGGACGTGCGCGTCCTTGCCGCGACACGGCGGGATCTCGACAAGGCGGTCGCGGCAGGGCGATTCCGCGACGACCTCTTTCACAGGCTCGCGGTCGCGCGCGTGGAGCTGCCGCCGCTGCGCGAGCGCCACGGCGACGTCCCGCTCCTCGCGCGGAGTTTCGCCAAGGAGATGGCCGGTTCGATCGACATGCTGACCCCCGAGGTTCTCGCGCGATTTGCCGAATACAGCTGGCCGGGCAACGTGCGAGAGCTGCGAAACGCGGTGGCTCGCATCCTCGCGCTCGGCGATACGGCCGATCAGCCGCGGTGGCCGGCGCGGGCCGCCGGCCCGACGACGGCGGGTGGAATCGACGACTGGCTCGACGCGATCATGTCGACCAACCCGGCGTTTCCGATCGCGCGGCGCAAAGTGCTCGACGAGTTCGAGCGGCGCTATGTGGAGCGGATCCTCGCCGCGCACGACGGCAACGTCTCGCACGCGGCGCGCGCCTCGGGGCTCGCGCTCCGGTACTTTCGTCTGGTCAAGGCACGCCAGCAGCAGAAGTGATCGAATCGAGCGCGAGGTTCAGCTCGAGGACGTTCACGCGCGGCTCGCCGAGGATGCCGAGCTGCCGGTCGTCCGTGTGCGCGAGCACGAGCGCCTGAACCCGGCTGTCGTCGAGCCCGCGGGCCTTGGCCACTCGATGCACCTGATACTGCGCCGCGGCAGGCGAGATGTCCGGGTCGAGGCCGCTGCCCGACGACGTCACGAGGTCGACGGGAATCGGCGCCTCGTTGGCGGGATCCGCGGCTTTGAGCGCGTCGATGCGTCCCTTGACTTCGTCGGTCAATGCCGGGTTGGTCGGACCGAGATTCGACCCCGCCGACGAGCCGCCGTTGTACGGCAGCGCTTTGCCGTTCGAGTCGCTCGTCGCGGAGACACGGCCCCAGAAGTACTTCGGGTCGTCGAACGACTGGCCGATGAGACTCGATCCCACGGGTTTGCCATCTCTGACGATGAGGCTCCCGTTCGCCTGGCGAGGAAATGCTGCCTGCGCGATTCCCGTAACGAGGAGCGGATAGGCCAGGCCCGTCACGAGCGTGAGGGTGACGAGGGAGACGAGCGCGGCGCGGATCTGGGAAAGCATGGGAGGGTCCCTTCGTTCAGGCGAGGTGGAGAACGACGAGCAGAACGTCGATGAGCTTGATGCCGACGAACGGCGCGACGATGCCCCCGAGGCCGTAGACCAGCAGGTGGTCTCGGAGCAGGCGCGACGCGCCGACCGCGCGGTAGGTGATGCCGCGGAGAGCCAGGGGGATGAGCGCGATGATGATGAGCGCGTTGAAGATGACCGCGCTCAAGATCGCGCTCTGCGGAGTGGCCAAGTGCATCACGTTCAGCGCGTTGAGCGCCGGATACGTCGACGCGAACGCGGCGGGGATGATGGCGAAATACTTCGCGACGTCGTTGGCGATGCTGAACGTGGTCAGAGCGCCGCGGGTCATCAGAAGCTGCTTGCCGATCTCGACGACTTCGATGAGCTTCGTGGGGTTGGAGTCGAGGTCGACCATGTTGCCGGCTTCTTTGGCCGCCTGCGTGCCCGTGTTCATCGCGACGGCGACGTCGGCCTGTGCGAGCGCGGGTGCGTCGTTGGTTCCGTCGCCCGTCATCGCGACCAGGCGGCCGCCCTTCTGGTGCTCGCGAATGAGAGCCAGCTTCGTTTCGGGAGTGGCCTGGGCGAGGTAATCGTCGACGCCCGACTCGGCCGCGATCGCCGCCGCGGTCGTCGGGTTGTCGCCGGTGATCATCACCGTCTTGATTCCCATCTTGCGCAGCTCGGCAAACCGCTCTTTGATGCCGCCCTTGACGATGTCTTTGAGGTGAATGACCCCGAGCACTCTGGCTCCTTCGGCCACTACCAGAGGCGTGCCCCCCGTCTTCGAGACAGACGCGACGTGCGCGACCACCTCGGCCGGAAAGGACCCCCCTTTGGCCTTGACGTACGCCTCGATCGCGTCCGCCGCGCCTTTGCGGATCTCGCGGCCGTCGAGGTCGACGCCGCTCATGCGCGTCTGCGCCGTGAAAGGTACGAACTCCGCCTTGAGCGCGCGAACGTCGCGCTCGCGAATCTGATATTGCTCTTTCGCGAGCACGACGATGCTCCGCCCCTCCGGCGTCTCGTCGGCGAGCGAGCTCAGTTGCGCCGCGTCGGCCAGGCCCTCCTTCGTGCAGCCGGGTCCGGGCAGAAACGCCGTTGCCTGTCGGTTGCCGAGCGTGATCGTGCCGGTCTTGTCGAGGAGGAGCACGTCGACGTCGCCGGCGGCTTCGACCGCGCGCCCGCTCGTGGCGATGACGTTCGCCTGGATCATGCGATCCATTCCAGCGATTCCGATGGCCGAGAGCAGGCCGCCGATCGTCGTCGGAATGAGGCACACGAGCAGCGCGACCAGGACGGTGATCGTCACCGGCGTTCCTTGCTTTGCCGCTTCGACGCTGAACAGCGAATAGGGGAGGAGCGTCACGGTCGCGAGGAGGAAGATGATCGTGAGCGCAGCGAGAAGGATGTCGAGCGCGATCTCGTTCGGGGTCTTCTGGCGTTTGGCCCCTTCGACCATCGCAATCATCCGATCGAGGAACGTCTCGCCCGGGTTGGCGCTGACGCGCACGATGAGCCAGTCTGAAAGGACACGCGTGCCGCCCGTGACCGCGCTGCGGTCGCCCCCGCTCTCGCGGATCACGGGCGCGCTCTCGCCCGTAATGGCGCTCTCGTCCACCGAGGCGACGCCCTCTACGATCTCTCCGTCTCCAGGGATGAAATCGCCGGCTTCCACGAGAATGAGGTCCCCTTTGCGAAGCTGCGAAGCATAGACGAGGGTCTGGCTGGCATCGCGCTGCGGGGCGGAGATCTGTTTGGCCTGGATGTCTTTGCGGGCCTTGCGCAGAGAGTCGGCCTGCGCCTTGCCGCGTCCCTCGGCCATCGCCTCGGCGAAGTTCGCGAAGAGCACCGTGAACCAAAGCCAGAGCGAGATGGCCAAGATGAAGCCGGCGGGCGCCTCGCCACTGCCGAACAGCGCTTGCACGAAGAGCGCCGTCGTGAGGACGCTGCCGACCTCGACGACGAACATCACGGGGTTTCGCACCTGGTGGCGCGGGTCGAGCTTGCGGAAGCTGTCGACGATCGCGCGGCGCACGATCGCCGGCTCGAAGAGCGGGCGCGCCTGCCCCCGGCGGCGGTGCTTTTCGTGCTCTGGGGGGGCCGCCCCGGAGGAGATCACCTCCGGGGACGGCGTCGCCGATTGCAGGGGAGCGTTTGTCGCGGAGGGCACGCGTGCAACGAGCTTGTTCGTATTCATGGCGAATTTCCGAGCCTCACGTGTTTGCGAGCAGATGCTCGACGATGGGCCCCAGAGCGAGCGAGGGAATGAATGTGAGTGCGCCGACGATGACGATCGTCCCGACGAGCATCGCGACGAAGAGTGGCGTGTGCGTCGGAAGCGTTCCCGCGCTCGCCGGGACGAGCTTCTTTTGCGCCAGCGCGCCCGCGAGGGCGAGCACCGGGATCTTGACGAAATAGCGGCCTAGGAACATCGCGATCCCGAGCGTCGTGTTGTAGAAAGGGGTGTTCGCGCCGAGGCCGCCGAAGGCGCTTCCGTTGTTGTTTGCCGCAGACGAAAACGCGTAGAGAACCTCGCTGAAGCCGTGCGGCCCGGGATTGAAGACACCCTTCTTCCCCGACTCGGTGACGACCGCGACGGCGGTCAAAATGAGTATGGTCACTGCTGGGAACAGGATGGCGAGCGACGCCATTTTCATCTCTCTCGCCTCGATCTTCTTGCCGAGGTATTCGGGTGTCCGGCCGACCATCAGCCCCGCCACGAACACGGCAACGATCGCGAACAGCAAGATGCCGTACATCCCCGCGCCGACGCCGCCGAAGATGATCTCGCCAAGCTGGATGAGCCAGAGCGGCGCGAGACCCCCGAGCGGGGTGAACGAGTCGTGCATCGCGTTGACCGCGCCGCAAGACACGCCGGTCGTCGCGGTCGCGAAGAGCCCGGTCGCGGAGATGCCGAAGCGCGCTTCCTTGCCCTCCATGTTGCCGCCCGCCTGAAGGGCGCTCACCGCCTGGTCGACGTGGAGTGACGCCAGCGCCGTGCTGCCGGCCTGCTCCTGCGCGACGCAGAGCGCGAGCAGAGGCAGGAACACGACGAACATCGCGCCGAGGATGGTCCACCCTTGCCGGGTGTCTTTGACCATCTTTCCGAACGTGTACGTCAGCGCGGCGGGGATGAGCAGCAGTCCGTAGACGTTGAGAAAGTTGGCAATCGGGGTCGGGTTCTCAAAGGGGTGCGCCGAGTTGGCGTTGAAGAAGCCGCCGCCGTTCGTCCCCAGCATCTTGATGGCGATCTGCGAGGCCGCCGGCCCGAGGGCGATGACCTGATCGGTCACCGCGTGGCCGTCGGCGTCTTTGGTGGCCTGAAGGAGGCTCACCGACTGGTACGCACCGAAGGTCTGCACGACGCCTTGCGACACGAAGACGACCGCGAGGATCACCGAAAGCGGCAACAGAACGTAAAGCGTGCTGCGCGTGAGATCGACCCAGAAATTGCCGAGGGTCGAAGTGGTCTTTCGCGCGATGCCGCGGACGAGCGCGACCATCACGGCCATGCCGGACGCGGCGCAGACGAAGTTCTGCACGGCGAGCGCCATCATCTGCGTGAAGTAGCTCATCGTGGTTTCACCGCCGTAGCTTTGCCAGTTGGTGTTGGTGGCGAAGCTGACGGCGGTGTTCCACGAGAGATCGGGCGTCGGCGCGGTGAACCCTTGCGGGTTGAGGGGCAGGATGCCCTGCAGCCGCTCGATGGCGTAGACGGTCAGAATGCCCGCGCCGTTGAAGAGGAGCATCGCGGTCGCATAGGTCGTCCAGCGCATTTCGCGTTGTTCGGATTGGCGGGGCACCCCGCCGAGCCGGTAAATCAGGCGCTCGAGCCATCCCAGCCCCTTTTCGAGGAGGATGGGCTCTCCCTCGTACACGCGAGCCATGTACGCGCCGAGCGGCTTCACCGATGCGATGACGAGGCCGAGAAGAACGAAGATCTGCGCGTATCCTTGCCAGCTCACGAGAGTGCCTCCGGTTTGAGCAACGCGACGAAGAGGTACACGAGGAGTCCCAGAGAGATGGCTCCCCCGATGACGTACATGATGGGCATGGTGATTCCCTCGTTAGACGTGCTCGCAGAGTCGGACCAACCCATACGAGAGCGCCAACAGAACGATCGTGAACCCGACGTAGACGATGTCCATGGTTTTTCCTCGGCCGCGTTCTGTCTTAGGTCTCAATTTCTAAAAAGGATCTAAAAGCAGCGGCGACAAGCGCGCGGTCCGGCGCGTGCCTGCACGTGTTGCGCCGCTCGGTTTCCGGAAGCGGGCTCGTCGTGCGTTCGCGCCGGGGCAATGTAACGGCGTGCAGCTAAACGTTCGCTAAAACGCGTCTGCCACTCGCGCGACGCATTTCGTGCGCGAACCGCGCGTCTTCGGGAAGGTTCGCGCCGCCCCGTTTGCTGAGGATGCGATCCCAGCACGGAGGAAAGAGGAATGTCGATGGCGACACACGGCGATCTCGGTTCGTTTCCTTCCGATCTCGGTGCGGACCAGCGGCGCGCGGAGAGGTTGCTCTCCGAGCTCGCGAAGGAGCTTCTTCGCGTTGCCGTAGACGAGCACACGCGAGCCCTTCATCTGCGAGCCCTCGCGCTCAAGCACGCGGTCATGGGCTGGCCCGATGCGCAGCCCCCGCAGTCGATCCGTCATGCGGTGATCGGCGAAGTGCTCTCGATGCAGGACGAGGCGCTGGCCTGGCGGCGGTTAGGAGGGGTCGACCGGCCGGGATGATCGCGCACAAGATGCGCGTTCGCGCAGAGGCCGTCTTCTGTGCGCAGGGGGCCGCTCACGACCGCGTCTTGTCGGCGACCCATCGGGTCCGGCAAGCTCACGACCGCGACTTGTCCGCGACCCATCGCGTCAGGCAAGCTCACGACCGCGACTTGTCGGCGACCAATCGCGTCCGGCAAGCTCACGAACGCGTTTTGTCGGGGATCAATCGCGTCAGGCAAGCTCACAGCCGCGTCTTGTCGGCAATCAATCGCGCGGGGCAAGCTCACGACCGCGTCTTGTCGGCGACCCATCGGGTCCGGCAAGCTCACGACCGCGACTTGTCCGCGACCCATCGGGTCCGGCAAGCTCACGACCGCGACTTGTCGGCGATCCATCGCGCCGGGCGAGCTCACAACCGCGACTTGTCGGCGATCCATCGCGCCGGGCGAGCTCACCACCGCGACTTGTCGGCGATCCATTGCGTCCGGCAAGCTCATAACCGCGACTTGTCGGCGACCCTTCGCATCCGGCAAGCTCACGACCGCCCGGCAATGCTCTGGCTTCGAAATTTGAGCCGTGGACTTGGTCGTTACGTCCTCGTCCATGGGGTGTCTCTGCGCGGCGGCGAGATCCATCACCGACGCTCCCAATCCTCTCGGGAGGACGCTCACCGGGGCCCCCAGCAGCCGACCGCTCGCCTATGGCAGACGGACTGAGAGCAGCGGATCGCCTCAGCAGCCAGCTAGCAAGAATGCCCCCAGTCCCCCAGAGCAAGCAGGAGCCCCCAGAGGGCTAACCCCGCGGAATCCGTGCGCAGGGGCGGAATCGAACCGCCGACACGGGGATTTTCAGTCCCCTGCTCTACCGACTGAGCTACCTGCGCGGGTCCCCTGTCGGGCGGGTCCCCCGGTCGGGGCCCGCGGCGAGGGGGGGCGGAGTCTCTCGCCGGCGGCCGCGCACTGTCAAGCCTCGCTCACGCAAAGGAGTGCAACCGGGAGCCGAGGCCCTCCGTACCTGAGGTATCATCGGCTTGTGGCCCCGCCGCTGGCGGGGGGAGGCGACGTGGCGGAAGACGACCCCTTGGATCTGGTCGGTCGGACCATCGACGAGAAATACGCTGTCGAGAGCGTGGTCGCGCAGGGAGGTTTTGCGACCGTTTACCGTGCCACGCACGTGATCTGGAAGCGTCCCGTCGCTCTCAAAGTGTTCAATGCCCTCACCGCATTCTCGGCGAAAGACCGCCAGCGACTTCTCGACGAATTCGTCCAGGAGGGGGCGCTCTTGGCAGACCTTTCGGAGCGGAGCGCCGCGATCGTACAGGCGCGCGACATCGGGATGCTCGACGTGCCCGGCGGCGCGGTCATTCCGTACATGGTCCTCGAGTGGCTCGAAGGAGCCACGCTCGAGGCCGTGCTCGCCGACGAGACTGCGCGAGGGCTGCCGCTCCGCAGCATCGGCGCGGTCGTGCGCTTGCTCGATCCGGTCGCCGAGGCTTTGGCGCTCGCGCATCGCAAAGGGATCGCACACCGCGACGTCAAGCCCGGGAATGTCTTCGTCCTCGGTGATCCGAGGGGTGACGCGAACGTGAAGCTGCTCGACTTCGGCATCGCGAAGGTGGTCAGCGACGCGCAGAAGATGACCGGCACGTTCACCAAAACCAGCGGACACGTCACGAGCTTCACCCCGGCTTACGGGGCCCCGGAGCAGTTCTCCCGGGCGCACGGGGCGACCGGGCCCTGGACCGACGTGTTCGCGCTCGCGCTCATCGTCGTCGAGGCGATGACGGGTCGAGAGGCATTGCAGGGGGAGGACCTCATTCAGCTCGCGATCGCGTCGGCCAGTGGCGATCGCCGCCCGACCCCCAGGACCCTCGGCGGGAGTGTGGGCGATTCGGTCGAAGCCGTCTTCACCAAGGCGCTTGCGGTCAAGCCGTCCGATCGCTGGCAGTCGGCCGGAGATTTCTGGAACGCTCTGCGGCACGCCCTTCAGATGTCCCCGATGCGTGTGACGACCGATCCGTCGCCACACGCGATCGCGCGCAGCGGCGAGCCGCTCGCCACGGCTCCCACGATCGCGGCCGTGCCCCCGAAAGCGATGGCCCTGGCGGTCTCCGCGGCGGAGTCGCCCCCGCCGACGACCACCACCGTCCCCCGTTTGGGGCCTCGCCAGTGGGGGCTCGTCGGCGCTTTCGGCGTTGCGGCTGTCGCCGGGATCGCCGTGGCCGCGCGCCGGTTGGGGCCCAAGGACTCGCCCGTGACGGCGGCTCCTCCGGCGGAATCGAGCCGCGCCGCCCTCGCACCGCCACCGCCGCCCGCAGCGTCGCAACCCGACAACCAGTGCCCGCCGGATATGGTCCGAATCCCCGGCGGAAGCTTCTTCATGGGCAGCGACGACGGCCTGCCGCTCGAGAGGCCGTCGCACCAGGTGACCCTCAAGCCCTACTGCATCGACCAGTTCGAGGTCACCGTCGAGAGATACAAGGCGTGCAGCGACGCCGGGCGTTGCAAGCGCGCCGGAATCGCCAACGATTGGGTGGCGATCGCCGACAAGGAGCGCAAGGCGTTCGATCCGCTGTGCAACGCGCGCGATCCCGTCGGACGTGCCAAGCACCCGATCAACTGCGTGGATTGGGAGATGGCCGACAAGTTCTGCCGCGAGCAGAACGGCTACCTGCCGACCGAAGCCCAATGGGAGTTCGCCGCTCGCGGTAGCGACGGTCGCAAGTACCCGTGGGGCGACCAAGATCCCTCGGCCGGTCACTTGAACGCATGCGGTCGGGAGTGCTTGGTTTGGGGCTTGAAAAACGGGATCGACGAGAAAGCGATGTACGACGCCGATGACGGCTTCGCGAACACCGCGCCCGTCGGCAGCTTCCCGAAGGGGGCGTCCCCGTTCGGAGTCCAGGACGTCGTCGGCAACGTTTGGGAGTGGGTGTCGGACTGGTACGCCACGTATGTCAAAGACGAGCAGACCGACCCCACCGGGGTGCCGACCGGTGAGGACAAAGTCATCCGCGGCGGCTCCTGGAACGGATCTTACCCATCGTGGGTGCGTCCCACGTTCCGCTACAAGGACGCGCCCACGAAACGCAGCTACGGAGTCGGCTTCCGCTGCGCGAAGTGAGAGATGGCGGCGGAGCCGCCGCGTCGATCGCGAAGGGACGGGGCCTCGCCGGCCATCTGTACGACGGAAGGAAATCATGGACACCGCCGAACCGCCCCGGGTCGTATTCGAAAGCGCGACGGAGTGTGCGGACCGCGACCGCGCGGAGGATCAGATTCGGCAAGCCCTCGCCCACGCGCACGGCACAGGGTGGGCGGTCACGATCCGCATCCGGCCGGCCGTGCTCCCAGCGGTCAGCGCGGAAGGAGAAGTCTCCGACGAAACAGGGGCTCGCCGCGCTCGTGAGGTCACGGAGGGGACCGTCGCCGATTGCGCGGGCCTGGCGACCGCCATGGGCGCATGGGCCTCGCAGGTGCTGGCTTCCCAGGCGCCTGGCACTCCGTCTGGAGAGCCATCGGTCTCCGGCCAGACCGGGACCGAGCCCCTCCAAGCGCTCCCGCCGCCTCAACCTCCCCCTGCCATCGCTGCGCCGGCGCAGTCCGGGCCGCCGCCTGCCCCCATCCCGCCCGTGGCGCCCCGTGCCGGCAGCGATCGCGCGCCGGAGTCGGCCGTCCCGGCGGCGGCGGCCCCGCCCCGCGACGAGAGCGCGCCGCTCGAGCTCGGGGTCGGAACGTTCTTGATGGCCGGAGGAGGCGCTGGCGGCTACGCGGGGGTAGCGCCGTTTCTGATCGATGACGTCGGTCAAGCCGTGTTTCTTCGCCCGTCGGTTGCGCTGGGCGGGTCCATCGCGACCAACGTGCCATCGACCTGGGCCGCCGCGCGCCTCGACACCTGCATGAGGCTGCCCGGACGCTACGCGACGCGCGGCGGCCTTCAGCTCGACCTGTGCGGCGGAGCGGACGTCGGCTTCTCGTACCTATCGTCCGGCACGGTTGCCGGCACTCCGCCCACGGGGCAAACGCTGCCTTACGTCGACCTCGGCCCGAGCCTGGACCTCCGCGCCGAGGTCGGCCGGTTGGCCGTCACGTTGCGCGGGGTCGTGGGCATCGACGTTGCCCGAGAAGGGTTCGTCGACGCGACGGGCACTCGCGTGGACGTGCCTCTGTGGTCGTGGCGCCTCGAGTTGGACGTCTCGTTGGTTCTGCGCGGCGAGCGAACGGACGCCCAGGTTGCCCAGCAAACCGCCGACTAGCGCGCCGGAACGCCGAAAGGCGCCCACGCTTCTATTCCGCGGCGTGCACCTGCGACTCGCGCGTCGGACGCTCGCCGCCGACTGCGGCATCCCAAAATGCCTGCATCCGGTCGCCAATCCGTTCCAAATCGTCGACGTGCACCTGCGACTCGACCAGTGGGAACAGGTCGCGTTCGACCACACGGGCGTGCTGTTCGAGTGCCGCTACGAGCTCGCCGAGGCGATCCTCGAAGACGGGGTCGTCCGCTTCCGCAAACACCGCTTGGAGCACCGCGTTGCGGACCAGGGCCTGGTCCTCGCGGAAGCCGTCGACGCGGATACCCACTCTGTCGGCGATTGGCGACAGGAAGAAATGGTCCTCGATCGACAGGTGAGTCATCAGCTCTTCGACGAGCTGCAGCACCAGGGGCATCCGCAAATGGCGTTCACTGCCAAGGCGGACGAGCAGGCGCTCCAGCCTCCGATGCTGATCCCGCAGCAGCGTGGTGGCCTTCATGACGGCGTTCCGAACGGCGCCCACCCCCCGCTTTAATGCGAAGAAACGCGCCGAATCGATTCCTCGACGCAGTGCCTCATGCACTGGTCGTGCCGCGGGGCAGGGCCGCGACAGGGCGGCGAAATGCTGTGGCCAAATAAGCGCCATTACCCGCGGGTGCAGTTACCGAGTGTGCGGCATTTGGCCACGATGAGGCGTTCTTGTCTGTTGGCGCGCTTGTGGCATGAACGTAAGGGCTTGGCGGCATCGAGTCGAAGAGCGATTGCCCGAGAGCGGCCTCGACGCCCCGGCGCAGCACGCGAGCGCGGTATGGGCCCATGTACGGCGCCGTAATCTGACGCGGTGATCCGGCAAGACAAGGATTGTACGCGCTCGGCGATTTCGGAGATCTCCCTTTGCATAAGTCCGTCTCGTTCCGTTATACGTAAGAGGAGAGTTGGGAAACTCGGAAGTCGGCATGTCAAACGTCCTGCCGCGTAGTAGCGAGCCGAGGGGGGCCCCAAATCTGGCGGGGAAGTACCGGCTCATCGCCGAGCTCGGGCAGGGCGGGATGGCCACCGTCTACTTGGCGGTCGCGCTCGGAAAGTCGGGATTCCGAAAGCTCGCGGTCGTCAAGCTTCTGCGCCCCGAAATCGCCGTCGACACCGAGTTCGTCGAGATGTTCCTCGATGAGGCGAAGTTATGCGCTCGTCTCAGTCATCCGAACATCGTGCACACCTACGACGTCGGGGTCGACGAAGTCGGCCATTTGATGGCCATGGAGTATCTCGACGGCGTGTCGCTGCACGCGGCGATCGCCAAGCTGGCGCGCCACGGCGGCCCGATGACATTCCCGATGCAAGCGAGGGCTCTTCTCGACGTGGTCGAGGGTCTGCGTTACGCGCACGAGCTGAAAGACTACGACGGCCGCTCACTCCAGATCGTCCATCGCGACGTCACTCCGCACAATATCTTCGTCACGTACGACGGGCAGGTGAAGCTGCTCGATTTCGGGATCGCCAAGGCGGCGACTTCTTCGGTCCGGACGGCCACCGGGGTGATCAAAGGCAAGTTGACCTACATGGCCCCCGAGCAGGCGCGGGGCGACGCGGTCGATGCGCGCGCGGATCTCTATGCCGTCGGCGTGATGCTTTGGGAGGCAGTCACCGGACGACGGCGCTGGCCCACGGGGTTGAGCCAGCCCGCGCTCTTCACTCGTCTCGCTTCGGGCGAGCCGCCCGAAAGCCCCAATGCCGCGTCGTTCGGCTACCCCGCAGAAATCGACGCCATCATCTTGCGAACGCTCGCGGTGAAGCCAGAGGACCGGTATCAAACGGCCGCCGAGCTGGCCGAAGCCCTCGAGGGCGTGCTGCGCAAGCTCGAGCCCGTGTCGCTGCGCGATCTCGGTGCGATGTTGGCCTCGGCTTTCTCCGAGGGGCGACAGCGTCTTCGAGACGTCATCGAGGAGCAGTTTCGGGCCATCGACGCCGGCAGCCGCCCGTCCGAAGCCCACCAGCTGCCCGCAGTCTCGACGCCGAGTCTTCCGACGGGCTCCCAAGCGTACGAACGACCGTCACCGGTGGCCGAGACCGCGAAGATCGACTCGGCCTCCATTCGGATGGCCGCGCTCGAGAGCACGGCCCCGTCTCCGCCGAAGAAGCGTTCGCGCGGGGCGATCGTCATCGCCGCCATTGCTCTCGGCGCCACGGCGCTGGGGGTCGCGGTCGTCGGCTCCCGCGGGCGCTCGAGCGCCGAGGTCGTCTCCGCGAGCAAGCCTCCGCAGCTCCGCGACGAAGTCGCGCACGTCGAGCCGGCGAATCCGTCCGCCAACCAGGTTCCCGACGCGCAAAGTCGCTCGGATAGCCCGGGCAACTCCGTTGCCGCGCCCCAGGACTCGGAGCCCCTTAGGCCGGGCGATGGGCGCACTCGCGCGGCGACACCCGCCTTGCTTTCGACGGCGCACGGAGTCGCCGTTCATGCGGCCGCGACGTCGCATGAGTCGTCGACTTCCACCGCCCCGCCGGTGCCCCCCCCACCCGCCGCCTCCGAGAGCGCCACGAGCGACGCCGTTCCGATACGCCGGCCGGAGACCAAGCCGAAGGTTCAACTCGAAAGAGACAATCCCTGGCCTTAGGGTCGCGTCCCCGTGGCGCTGTGGCTCACTGACCTTCCCGGCGCTGTCCCACGCCCGGACGAAGTCGTGTCCCCCACCCGCTGCGGCTCACTTCTCGTGCGTCAGGGTCGATGCGATGTGCTCGCGGCAGCTTGGGCAGAACCAGCGATGGCTGTGCGCATCGCGATCCGTGCGAAAGAAGCCCAGTCGCCAGCCTAGGGCGCTCAGCTCCGAGGCCCGTTGCGTGTGGCCGACGGTTTCGCAGCCGGAGCACCGGGTCTCCCGAGAGGAGCGCGGAGGCACAGAGGATTGCCGAGGGGTCTCGAGCGAGGTTGCTCGAATCGGAATCGTCGCGTCGTCGTTTCGCGTCTTCATTCGTCGCCGGGCAATGGGAAGGCTGCAACGGCCGTACCCGCGCCCGCGCATGCTTCTGCGGGCTCTGCGACAGTGCACGAAGGCCGGTTTCCCTGCCAAGACGCATCGCGGCCGGTTCTCCCTTCGCCCGTCCCGGCTGTGGCGCGGCCATGTGGGAGTTGCGCCCGCGTCCACCGGATGGATTGGCTCACCACACTTTTCTCGTCCGGCGTGCGGCGATCGATCTATTCGCCGAGCGCCGACATTTCGGCGTTCCGTTCTCGACAGAAGGCCCTACAGACACGATTCGTGCTTGAATCCGCCGATCCCTTGCTGCTTGGCGCCCTTCGTCCTAAGGACGAGCACTATGCGAACCGAGTGGGTGACGAGGCGTCAGGATGACCGCATCAAGACGCAGATGCATTATGCCCGCAGAGGAATCGTCACCGAAGAGATGGCTTACGTCGCGGCGCGCGAGCGCGTCGAGCCTGCGCACGTGCGGGACGAGGTGGCGCGCGGGCGGCTGGTGATTCCCGCGAACGTCGCCCACACCAACCTCGAGCCGATGGGGATCGGCATTGCGCTTTCGTGCAAGGTGAACGCGAATATCGGCAACAGCGCGGTCACGAGCGAGATCGACGGCGAGCTGCGCAAGCTGCAGGTGGCGCTGAAGTATGGCGCCGACACGGTGATGGACCTGTCGACCGGCGGCGACATCCCCCGCATCCGAGAAGCCATCATCGCGGCATCTCCGGTGCCGATCGGCACCGTGCCGGTGTACCAGGTCCTGACCGAGCGAAAGAGAGTCGCGGATATCCGCCCCGACGACTTCTTGGACATGCTCGAGCTGCAAGCTCAGCAAGGCGTCGACTACTTCACCATCCACGCCGGCGTGATCTCCGAGCACTTGCCGCTCGTGCAGCACCGCATCACCGGAATCGTCTCTCGCGGCGGCGCGATCATGGCCCAGTGGATGATCGAGCACAAGAAGCAGAATCCGTATTACACGCGCTGGGACAGGGTGCTCGAGATCTGCGCCAAGTACGATGTCACGATCAGCGCCGGCGACGGCCTGCGCCCCGGATGCCTGGCCGACGCGAGCGACGCCGCACAGTTCGCCGAGCTGAAGACGCTGGGCGAGCTGACGAAGAAAGCGTGGGAGAAGGACGTGCAAGTCATGATCGAGGGGCCGGGGCACGTGCCCTTCGACCAGATCGAAATGAACGTCAAAAAGGAGATTGAGCTCTGCCACGAGGCGCCGTTCTACGTGCTCGGCCCGCTGGTGACGGACATCGCCCCTGGGTACGACCACATCACGAGCGCCATCGGCGCGACGATGGCCGGTACCGCGGGGGCGGCCATGCTCTGTTACGTCACCCCCAAAGAGCACTTGGGTCTGCCCGAGGAGGACGACGTACGCCAGGGCCTCGTCGCCTACAAGATCGCGGCCCACGCGGCCGACGTGGCGCGCCATCGCCCCGGCGCTCGTGACCGCGACGACGCGCTCTCCCGCGCGCGCTACGCGTTCGATTGGAAAGAGCAGTTCCGTCTCGCCCTCGATCCAGAGACCGCGCAGGCGATGCACGACCAGACGCTTCCGGACGAATACTTCAAGAGCGCCGAGTTTTGCTCGATGTGCGGTCCGAAGTTCTGCAGCATGCACATGAACCGAGCCGTCGAAGAGTTCAACAAGCAGCTGGAAGAAGACAAGAGGGCCGGGCGCAAGACGCTCGCCGTATTGCCCCCGTCGTGAACCGGTGGATCGCGATGGCGATCGTGTCGGCGATGTCGCCGATGGGGTGCGGAAGGAATGCGTCGTCGTCTCAGACGTCCGCAAGGGACGAGGAGGAGCCCGAGGCCGCCGTTTCGCCCATGGATGCGCGCGAGGCGGCCCAGTGGGCGGCGGCGGCGCAAGGGGATCCCGAAGAGCGGATGCGTATCGTGGACCTCGTCGGCTGCGAGGGCCTTCGCGATCGGGCGTCTCAGCCCGACCTCCGGGCCGTGGCGATTCGGGCGATGCAGTATTGCCCGGACTTCGGGGAGCTCCCGTGGCTGGCGGAGATCGCGGCCGGGAGCAACGACGCCGAAGCGCAGGTCGCGCTCGAGTCGATTGACGCGCTTGCGGCGCGCCCCCGTCGCGCGACCGACCCGGAAGACGCCGACGAGCTTCGCACCGGCTGCGACGGGCTGCTCGCCCTCGCACGCTCGACGTCGCGCTCGCGCGAGCGGCGGGTCCTCGCTGTCCGCGCCCTCCGCATGTTGGCCGATCGCGGCTGCGTGCGGCGGGCCGACATCCCGACGGACGTCGATGTGAAATGAGCGGCGTGCGGCTATCCGCCGTCGACCAGACGCCGCGCCTCGTGCACGAGCCTCTGCACCTCCCCGTGTGCTCGGTCGCGCAGGTCAGCCGCGCGCTGGTCGGGCGCAATGAGGATCGGCTCGCCTACGCAAACGGCCATCTCTGACGGGTCCGCAGCCGCCATACGCGCAAGGTGCGCGCCGAACGTCTCGTTCACGAAGGCGGCGCCGGACCCCTTCGCATAGGCGAGCCCGACGGGCACGACGTCGGCACCCGAGTGAAGTGCCGAGACGAACGCGCCTGCCTGAAATGGCCGGACGACGTCGTCGGTGAACGTCGTCCCCTCCGGGAAGACGATCACGGTCGACCCGCGCGCCAGCAACGTTCGCATGGCGCGTACGGCGCTGGCCCCGCTCACTGCGTCGGAGCGGTCGACGAAGACGGTTCCCACCGAGCGCGCACTCCGGCCGAGAAGGGGCCAGCGCGCGATGTCCGCTCGGCTGACCATATGTCCGCCGAAGGCCCGCAGGAGAACGAGGATGTCCGCGGTCGAACGATGGTTCGCGACGACAAGGTGCCCGCGGGCGCTCGGGAGGGCAACGACATGCGACTGTTTCTTCGTTCGCGCGCCCGATTCGCCCGATCCGTCGGACTCGACCAATACGCGCACGCCGAACATTCCGAGGAGGGCGCCGCACCAAGCCCCGACCCAGCGCTTGCGCACGCCGTCGCGCTCGCCCTCGCTCACCATCCGCTGCCGGGCGAGGAAGGCCGGGAGCATCGCGGCGGTCAGCGCGCCGAACCCCGCGATCCGCCCGAAGCGGCGCAGCTCGCGACGAGCCCTCACCAGAGCTTCCTCATCGCGAGCGCCGCCCACTCGAAGCCCCGCCGAGCGAGCGACCGGTCGCGCCATGTCTTCAGATCAATGTGCGTCGCGACGGAGAGATCGTGCTCGAACCAGGACCGGACGTGTCGGGCGAAATCTCGGTCCTCGACCGCGAGGTTCACTTCGAGGTTCTTGCGCCACGAGCGTTCGTCGAGGTTGTAGCTGCCGACCGTGGTGAACGACTCGTCGATGATCGCGGTCTTGGCGTGGAGCATCGCTCCGGGCATCGTCCAAATCCCGACGCCGTGGCGCAGCAGGGTGTCGAAGAGCGCCTCGACGGCGAACTGCACAACCGGAACGTCGCTTTTGGCGGGGACGAGGACGCGAACGCGCACACCCCGGCGAACGGCGCGGAAGAGCGCCACGCGAACGCGGCGGTCGGGCACGAAATAGGAATTCGCGATGTCCACGCTGTTGCGCGCGCGGCCGATGCGCACGACATACTCGCGATGGATGCTACGGAGGGCGCGCCACTGGCTCGCGAGCATCCAGATTGGACGCTCGCGTTTGCGCGACAGCGGGCGCACGTTCAGCGGGGGGCTTTCGCGTGTAAGCTTGCGCCACGTGCGATAGAAGAGCGTTCGCAGCTCCTCGGTCGCGCCGCCGCGCACCTGAACCATGTCATCGCGCCATCCCGCGCCCCCTTCGGCCACGCTCAGCCAGGGCGCCGCCAGGTTGATCCCGCCCGTGAAGCCCTGCACCCCGTCGACGACGAGCATCTTGCGGTGGTCGCGCAGCTCGATGCGGTCGAGCCGAAAGCGTTGATCGAGCGGCGAGATCGAGTGGTACTCGATCGCGCGCCCCCCGGCCGCGACCAAGGCCTGCCACCACGCGGAGCTGCAGCCCAGGCTTCCGATGGCGTCGTAGATCACGCACACCTTCACTCCCGCGCGAGCGCGTCCGGCGAGTGCGTCGCGAAACCGCTCGCCGACCGCATCAACGCCAATCCAATACATTTCGAGGAGTATCTCGCGCTCCGCCTGCGCGATCGCCTGGAGCATGGCGGGGAAGGCTTGCTCGCCGTCGCGCAGAAGCCGAACCGAGTCGTCGCCGACCGAGAACCAAGGGCTCGTGGTGGGCGTGTCTCCCGCGCTTGGGCAAAGGCTGGTCACTTGGGTCGTCTTTGGAGCGGAGCTTGTCAACGTCGTTAGCCTACTGTCGAGTCGACTCTCGAGCGGGGGTGCCTTTCGACTCGCGACCCGCCGCCGGCCGATCGGCATCGGCGCGAGCGGGGCGCGCCGCGATGACGATCAGGTCGTGTTCGCGTAGCTGCGCGGACGCGAAGCCGCGCATGGCCTCGAGCGTGGGGGCAGACGGCGCAGGGCGGGGTTCGGCGGCCGCCGCGTGGTCGCCGCCGGACATCGAGGGGCCGCTGTGCCAGAGTTCGATCGCGCGCGCACGCGGGTCGAGCGATGTGGCCGCGGAGGTCCTGGCCAAAGAAGCCGCGGCCCGCGCCCGATCTTCTTCGCGAAGGGCCCCTTGCTGCACGCGGTCGAGCATCGCCCTCGCTTGGGCGACGGACGCGTCGAGCGACGCGTCGGGAGCCACGAGCCGAACGACGAGCGCGGCCGCGTGCGGATCTCCGACCACCGCGGCGCTCGACGCACGCGTCAGCGTCGTACCGGGTGGATCGCCTCTCGCGCCGCCCAGGGCGTGTGCGAGCAGCCCCTCGGGGCCGGCGAGCGCCGCCGCCACCCACGTCGCTGCCGAGCGAGCTGCCTGATCCCCGGCCGGCAGAGGGAACGCCAGCAGAGCCTCGGACAGAGCCCTCGCGGGGAGCTCGACGGCGTACGTTCCGCTTCGCGGTGCCGCAAGTGTCGGGACCGGAGGGCACCTTCGCGTCTCGCCTGGGCGGCGAGCGATCCATCGATCGACGGCGCGCACGGCTGCGTCCGCCTGGGACGCGTCGACGTTGGCCAGCACGGCGACGCGCAGCGGGCCGGCACGGATGGCGGCGGCGCGTACGGCGATCGCATCGTCGGAGGCCGCCCCGAGCCCGAGGCTCGTTCCCCAAGGGTCGACCCACGAGGGATGGCCCGGAGCGAGCGCGCCGCCGAGCGCCGCCAGCGCTCGTTCGTCGAGCTCCCCAGCGCGCGCGAGGAGTGCGCTTCGAGCCCGCGCGATCGAGTCGGCGTCGAGCGCATCGGCCGCAAATGCGCGCCCGGCCAGGTCGGCCAGTCGGCGTGCGTGGGCCTGCGGCGACTCCCCCGCGCGCGCCGCCCCGTGGGCCAGAACCCCGATGCCGTCCGCGAGGACGAGCGGCTCGACTCGGGCGTCGGTCGTCTGGTCGGTCGCTCGCATGATGGCCGCCGTGGCCACGCCCGCTCCCGTTCCCGCGTCATGGCTCGCCTCCGGCAGCGCGCCGCACGTGGACGCGAGAAGCACCCACGCCTCTCCCTGTCCACGCTCGACCCGCGTACGCGCTTCGACCACCGGCTCCCGCCAGGCGGTCGTGGCGCGATCGATTTCCGCCCGAATCGCGTCGGCCAGCGCGGGCGTCGCGCGCGGTCCGGCCCCTCGGGGCATGTCCGGCGTTCCAGACCCCGCGGGCTCGGAGGGGTCGCGCGTCGCCGCCACGCCCACGATCAGCCCCGGTCGGACCTCGTCCGGACCGGGGCCTGGTTTCGAGAGCTCCCACCACGCTGCCCGGTCTGCCGCGTCGCGCGGGTCCGCTGCGCTCGTCGCGAGGGCGCGCCGCAGATCCGGCGGCGCGGCCACGTCGGAGATCTCGACGGCGAGCTCCTGGCGGGCGAGCGCGGCGGCGGTCGCGACGCGCGCTGCCGTGTCCGACGCGATGTCCCGGTACGACAAGTCGACCGTGGCGGCGATGCACCCTCCATCGACGTGCGCGGTGGCCACCAGGGAGCGAACGTGCCCCGGCGCCTCCAGTGCCGCGAGGCGCGACGCCAGCGGACCGCGGAGATCGCCGAGCGCCGGCGCCGCCGCCACCGCCCGCTCGGGAGCCGTCGTTCGTGCCGTCACGACGATGCGCGCCGCTCCCGGCGGAATCTCCCCTGAGGCGTCGTAAACGACCGCCGTCGCGTCGGGAGCCGGCCACGGCGCGGCCACGACTGGCGCGGCCGAGGGCCATGCTGGAGCGCGTGCCAACGCGGCCGCGACGGCATCCGCAAGAGAAGCGTCACCCGCCGCCGCGATCGCGACGCGTCCCAGCCCGTGGGCCGCGCGCCGCCAAACCTCGATCTCTGCCGCACCCGGCATCGCTTCGTCGCCCGCGCCATACGCCTCGCCCGTGCACCTTGCCGCATCGACCAGCGCGCGATCGGGCAGTGGGCGGCGAGCGAGCGCTTCTACCCTCTTGGCCACCGCGACGAGCGCAGGGTCCTTCGGAGTGACCGGCGCCAGCATCGCCTCTCGAGCCGCATCGATCAGCCTCGCTCCCTCTGCGGGGGAGGCGACCAACGCGCGCAGCCGCCACCCGTCCCATCCTCCCACCGCGCTGACCTCGGCGATGCCGCGTGCAACCAGTCGCTCCTCGACGAGGGATCCGAGGGCCACCGCCACGATGGCCTCGCTAGGCGCGATCCCCTCGGTGGTGACCGCGATGGCCACAGCGCCGCGCGCGTCTCCTTCGCGCTCGACCACCGCCAGCGACGGCCGCCCGGCGCCGACCGCCACGGACGTCCGCGGCCCGGCAGCAGGTCTGGTGCTGCCCCCGCACGCCGTTGCGGCGGTAACGGCGGCGGCCAAGAGCACGCGCGAGATCGGCGATTTGCGCCACGTCACTGGGGAGGCTCGCCCAGCGCGGCCACCTCGGCCGCCTTGGTCCGGACGAACGATGCGACCTGGCGCATCGGCACGCCGACGGGGCACCTCACTTCGAGCTCGGCGAGCCGCTCGTCGCCGACCACTTCGAAGGAGCGGGCGGCCGCGTCGTAGTCGGGCATGCTCCGCGAGCTGGCGAGCATCAGGTCCATCACGCCCGAATACGTGCCGCCCGACCGCGCGATGCGCTCACCTTCGCCCACGTTGCAGAGACCGCACGCGATGCAGCCGCTCAGCTGCGGCAGGTAGCGCCGCTCGTCGGCGGCGACGGGCGGGAGTCGATCCGCGGCGTAGCTCTTGCGAAAATCGGAGAGGCCGCGGCGAGCGCCGACGAGCGGAGCCAGGAGCGAGCGGACGAGGGCCCAGGCGAGGATGAGCAGCGCGTGCAGGCGCTCCATGCGAGTGTCTCGATCGTTAGCACGCCAACCGGACGCGCGAATCTCAGCGCGGGTCGGCAGGGGTGGCTTGCGCCGCCGCAGCCGCCGCTTCCCGAGGGATCCGGACGGTGACCGTCGTGCCGTTTTGACCCGGAGAGCGCACTTCGATGCTCCCGTGGTGCGCGACGACGATCTCGCGCGTGATGTACAGGCCCAGGCCCACGCGCCGCCGGTCGCCCCGGCGAAACGGTTCGAAGAGGTACGGCAGAAGCTCTGGTGAAATCGACCCCTCGTTGTAGACGACCATCACGATGTCGCCCCCTGCCGCGAACAGCCGGACATCGACGGTGCTGGGCTCCGGCGCGTGCTCGACCGCGTTGGCGAGTAGATTGGAGATCACCTGCGAGAGACGCTGCGGGTCGCACGCGACCGCCTCGCGCAGCGCGCTCGTGAATCGCACTCGACCGGGTCGGGCGAGCTCGGATTCCGCGACCGCCGTTTGGCACAGCTCCGTGAGGTCGACCCGATCCAGCGTGATTGGGATGCCGCCGCCCAGCCGCGTCCGGGCGAAGTCGAGAATATCGCCGACCAGTCGGTCCATGCGCTCGACCGAGCCCAGAATGCGCAGCAGCACCCGCCGCTGGGCCGGGTCTTGGATGTCCCGGCGGAGCAGCAGCTCGGCGCAGCCGGAGATCGCATGCAGCGGCGAACGCAGGTCGTGTCCGAGCATCCCGAGGAATAGATCGCGCAGCCTCGCCGTCTCCTGCATCGCGTCGGTGCGCTTGCGGGCCGCGATCAACGCCGCAGCACGCTCGGCAAACGCCGAGGCGAGAAGACGATCCTCTCGCGGAAAGTCGTGCGACTTGGTCGACCCGACGTGCGCGACGCCGACGACTTCGTCCTCATGCACGAGCGGCACGCCGTAGAGCGCACGCACGACATACCCGTGTAGAAAGTCGCTGCCGACCAGGGGATCGGTGCGCGCGTCGCGTACGAACATCGGCTCGCGGCTGGCGGCGATCATGCCCGTGAAGCCTTCGCCGATGCCGACGGACAAGTCGCGCCGTGCCGGGTCTTCCAGCCCGCGCACCGCCCGCTTCTGCAGCGCGTTGCCCTCGCGGATGAAGATGATCGCGACGTCGACGTCCGGCGCGACTTTCGAGAAGCCGTCGACGAGGTGATCGACGAGCGCGCTCATGTCCGGGGCGGAGATCGTCTCCTTCGAGATGCGCTCTAGCGCGCGGAGCTTCTTGTCCCGGGCTTCGTTGAGGCGGCGGATGACGTCGGTGACCGCGCGGTCAATGGCGAGGTCGATGGGGCGCCACGCCTCGACAGGCATGTTTGGCCACGCGCCATGTAGCTCGTCATAGAGCGCGGTTCGCAGGTGCATGTATTCGCGCGCGAGCTCGCTTGCGTCGTAGCCGAGCTCAAGGCGCTGCACGGCGTGCGCCGCTGCCCCGCTCTTCAGCGCTTCGTCTCGGTCTTCGCTTTCCGTGGTGATCGCACGCGCCATCCCCGCGAGGAAGTCCGGCAGGCGGTCGACGAGCGATGGGTCCTTGAGGTCCCGGGCGCCGGACTCTCCTCGCATCAGCGCCTTCCAGCGGTCGACGACAGGGATGCTCCGCTCCCGGAGTAGCTCGCCAATCCGGCTCCGGTCACCGCTGCCGTTCCCCACGGCGGCGCTCTTACTGCGCGCCTCATGCCAGTTGCCGACCAAAGGAACCATCAAAAGCGCTCCGGGCCTGGGAGGCTCGACGATGGGCACGTCCCTCGGATAGCGTCCGCGACCGAAAACCGCCCGGACGTGCGAGTGGGGGAGAGCATCGATGAACCGCATCGGAGCCACCATCCGCCCGGCCGGCTGACGGCGAAGACGCGCGGTCCGATCGCGCGATCAGCAAGCCTGGGCGTCCCGTTGGGCTACGATGTTGCCCGTGCCCCGCTGGATCCCCAACAGGACGCTCACAGGTCTCGCTTCGACAGGGTCGGCCGCGCTGCTCTTCGGAGGAGCGTGCAGCTGCGGCCGCTTCGGGTGCACCCCGTGACGGCGCGCTCCCTCGTTCTCCCGCACATCCGCCGGATCGCCGGCTACGTGCCCGGGGAGCAGCCCCGCGACCGCGGGTACATCAAGCTCAACACGAACGAGAATCCGTATCCCCCTTCGCCGCGCGTGTTGGAGGCCATTCGCGCCGCCGCCACGGCGGACCTGCGCCTCTACCCCGATCCATTGGCCACCGAGCTGCGGGCCAAGGCAGCGGTTGTGTACGGGTTCTCGCCCGACTTCGTTCTCGCCGGCAACGGCTCCGACGAGCTCCTGGCCATCGTTCTCCGGTCTTGCGCCGGTCCCGGCGATCGGGTCGTGTATCCGACGCCGACCTATAGCCTTTATGACACCCTGGTCGCCGTGCAGGGCGCGACGACCGTCGGCGTTCCATTTGCCGACGACTTTCGCCTGCCGGTCGAGCGCCTGGGCGAACAGGGACAGGTGCTGACCATCATCTGCAATCCAAACGCGCCTTCGGGAACGCTCGCGCCCATCGCGGCGATCGAAGAGCTGGCGCGTAGCGTCCGCGGCCTGGTCGTCGTCGACGAGGCGTACGTCGACTTCGCGAGCGATTCGGCGCTGCCTCTGGTTCGTCGCTACGAAAATGTCCTCGTGCTGCGGACGTTTTCGAAGTCCTTCTCACTCTGCGGAATGCGCGTCGGGCTCGCCTTCGGGCACCCGGACTTGCTCGCAGAGCTCGCCAAAGTGAAAGACTCTTACAACATTGGTCGCCTCGGGCTTGCGGCCGCCGCCGCCGCGCTCGACGACCGGGCGGTCATGGAGGCGAACGCCGCGCGCGTGCGATCGACCCGCGCCGCGCTCACGGACGCGTTGCGCGATCTGGGGTTTCATGTCCTTCCGAGCGAGACGAATTTCGTTCTTGCGAGGCGCCCGGGGGAGAACCTTGCCCCGCTGCAACGAACGCTCAAAGACAAGGGCGTGCTCGTCCGGTATTTCGACGTTCCGGGACTCCGGGATGCGCTGCGCATCAGCGTGGGGACGCCGGACGAGGTCCAGGCATTGATCGCCGCGATCCGTCCTTGACTCCCGCGCTGTTTCGCCGATGGTGGTGAGCCAATGACGCTGTCGATCGATCTTTTGGGCAAGCGAGCCTTCGTCGCCGGGATTGCCGACGACGCCGGCTTCGGCTTCGCGATTGCCAAGGCGCTCGCCGACGCCGGCGCAACGGTCTGCGCTGGAACTTGGCCCCCCGCCCTCGGCATCTTTCAGACGCTCCTTCGCCGCGGCAAGCTCGACGAGTCACGCGCGCTCGGAGACGGCCGCAAGCTCGAGTTCGAGCGAATCCTGCCGCTCGACGCCGAGTACGACACGATGGACGACGTCCCCGCCGAGGTCCGCGACAACAAGCGCTACAAGGAGCACGGCGACTTCACGATCCAAGGCTGCGCTGAGCGCTTGCGCGGCGACTTCGGCGAAGGGTGCCTCGACATCGTCGTTCATTCGCTCGCCAACGCCCCCGAAGTGTCGAAGGATCTGCTCGCGACGAGCCGCAAGGGGTACCTCACCGCGATCAGCGTGAGCGCCTATTCGATGGTGGCGCTGCTGCAGCATCTCGGTCCCCTCGTCCGCCCCGGTGGCGCGTTCGTCAGTCTGTCATTCTTGGCGAGCGAGCGCGTCTTTCCCGGGTACGGCGGGGGCATGTCCAGCGCGAAGGCGGCGCTCGAGAGCGACACTCGCGTGCTCGCGTGGGAGGCGGGACGCAAGTGGGGGCATCGCGTCAACTGCATCAGCGCCGGGCCGCTGGTGTCGCGCGCCGCCAGCGCCATCGGGAAGGATGCGCCGGTCGAGGGCGCTCCCCGAGCCAAGCCATTCATCGAGCAGATGGTGGATTATGCGAAGGCGGCCTCGCCGCTGCCCCAGGCCCTCGCGGCGCGCGAGGTAGGCGATGCCGCCGCATTCCTCTGCTCACCGCTGGCGAGCGGGATCACAGGGTGTGTGATCCACGTCGACAAAGGATACCACGCCATGGGCAAGGGTGCTTAGCCCGTGCTCGTGCCCGAAATCCCCGCCAGATTGTCTCCCCGCCGCGCCCAAGCAGGCTTACACTCGCTAAAGCGACACTGCGTCTGCCCACCAGGCTTCCGAGCCCTCGCGCGGAAGCGGAAAGAGCCATTCGCGATGCACGGCGTTCAATGTTCGCACTGCGGGCAGGAGCACCCTCCCGGCACGAGGTTCTGCTCGGTGACAGGACGTCCTTTGCAAGCGGCCCAGCCGCCCCAGCCCTACGCGGCGGCTGCGCAACAGCCAGGTTACGTGGAGCAACCGTATCCCCCGCAGCAGACGCCGCCCCAGTACGCGCAGCAACCGTATCCCCCGCAGCAGACGCCCTATGCGCCGCCGCCGCCGTATGCCCAGCAACCGTATCCCCCGCAGCAGGCGCCGCCGCAGTACGTGCAGCAACCGTATCCCCCGCAGCAGGCGCCGCCGCAGTACGTGCAGCAACCGTATCCCCCGCAGCAGACGCCCTATGCGCCGCCGCCGTATGCGCAGCAGCCGCCCTATGCGCAGCAGGCACCGTATGCCCAGGCGCCTCCGTTGCAGCCGTCGGCGTACGCTCCGCCCGGTTACGGGCCCTCTGAACAAGGAATCGGGGCCGGCAAGCCGGTGGGAGCGATCATCACGGAGGCCCTTCAGCTGTACCAGAAGCACGCCGTCACACTGGTCGTCACCTGCGCGATCTTGATCGTTCCGCTCTCCGTCGCAAAATCGGCCGCGCTTGCGATGATGCTCGCCCCGACCGCGGTGGTCGAGGTCGCCGCCAAGAACAGCGCGCAATTTTCCCAGCAGACCGCCGCGCAGTGGCAGCGCGAGATCCAAGAGGCGCGTGGCGATCCGAAGAAGATGCAGCAGTTGGCGCAAGAGCATCAGAAAGAGCTGCAAGACCTTTCGCGCACCGTGATGACGACGGGAACGGCGGCTGTGGGCGGCCTCATGGCCTGGCTGCTCGGCTTTCTCGCGATAGTGTTCGGTATCGCCGTGATGTACGGCATCGCGATTCCGCTCGTGATGGGCGCGCTGACGATCGTCGTGGCGGACCGCGCCACCGGGGGCAACACGACCGCGGGGCAGGCCTACAAGATGCTGCTGGGGCGGCTCGGCAAGTTCCTCGGCGCCTGGGTTCCCGCGTTCATCCTCGTGCTCATCGGCCTGTGCTTTCTCGTCATTCCCGGCCTGATTGTAGGGTTTCTCTTCACGTTCGTCGCACCCGTTGTCCTCCTCGAGAACGTCGGGGGCATCGCAGCGCTCAAGCGGAGCGTCGCCCTCGTCAAGGCAAACGTGCTGCAGGTGGCCGTGGTCGGCTTCGTCTTCGCCGGCATTCGTATCGTCGCTTCGCTGCTCACGCACCTCTTCATCCCGAGCAGGGCCTACTTCCTCGACAGCCTCGTTCAAGACGCGCTGCTCATGTTCCTCTTGCCCATACCGATCATCGGCACCGTCCTCCTCTACCTCGACATTCGCCGGCAGGCCGACGGTCTCGACGCCTCGGGCGTGCGCGCGGGAATCGAGGGCCTGCGCCGCGCGTGACCGAGAGCGCCGAGGACGCCGGCCCGGGGCCGGCTTTCCGTCACTGTCCGCAGTACTGGGCGCCGACAGCCCCCAGCCAGGCGCCGAAGTTGCCTTGGTACGTGGCTGGATTGCACAAGGCGCCCGCGCCGGTGAAGGCCTGGGTGACGCACTGGTCTGCCATGAAATACGCGGAGCACGTTGCGGATTGCACCTGCGCCTCGCACTGCGCAGTCGAGTCCGAATCGACGCACGCGTAACAGCTCTGCGCGACGCAGTCGACGATGCACGCGCTGTTGTGATTGCAGGTCGCGTCCACGTAGGGCGCGACGCACGCGCGAGTCCCGATTTGGGTCACGAAGTCAAAATCGAATTCTCCCAAGCAGTCTGCGCACGCGAGGTTCGAGTTGTTCTCGAAGCTCAGAAACGAGTTGCACGACGTCGTGTTGGCACCGCCTGTGCATGCCGCAGCGGCGTTCTGGAGCTCGACCGTCGAGCAGACCTTCTGCCGCGCCGGAGAGCGCTGCGTCAGTGGGGCTGGGCAGCTCGGGTAGCTCGCCGGGCATTGCCCTTGCTGGCTCGCGCAGGTTCGCGGCGAAACGGCCAACGCGCACGTCGACGGCGAATTGCCTGTCGTGCAGTTCTGGCAGGCGTTGCCCATCTCGCCGCATTGCGTGTTGATGAATCCAGGTTGGCAGTTGCCGCCGACGTCGCAGCAACCATCGCAGCTCTGCGAGCAAGGGACAGAGCCGTCCGGCAGCTCGCACACCCCTGGAGGCACGTTCGGTGGCGGGAAGCCGAACGGCGGTCCGAACGAGGAGCACTTCCCACCCAATTGCGCGCAGTTCAAGCACTGTCTTCCAGCCGAGCCGCACGCCGTATCCGAGAAGCTTTCGACGCAGTTCCCAAGCGCGTCGCAGCAGCCGCCGCATGTCATCTGCCCGCACGCCGACCCGCCGTCTGCGGGGGTGACACACTGTTGATTCGAGCAAATCTGGTTGCTAGTCAGGCAAGTCTGGCAGTTGGTGCCCGAGTTGCCGCACGCCAAGCTCGTGAGGCCCTGCTGGCACTGGCCAAACGAGTCGCAGCATCCCGATGGGCAGTTTTGCGCGTTGCAGACTCCTGCGTCGAGGCTGGCGCCACATTGTTGATTGGAGCACTGGGTGCCGGAGGCCGTGCAGCTTTCACAGTACGAATACTCGGTGCCACACGCGGTGTTGGAGGCACCCGGTTGGCAGGCGCCGGTCGCGTCGCAGCAGCCTGTGGCGCACATGCATGGAGGAGGCGGCGAGCAGTTCTGATTGATGCACTTGAACGTCTGAAACGGGAAGGGTCCACCGCGGGGTACGCCCATGCCAGGCCCGAACGAAAGGCAATTCTCGCAGACCGAGCCAAAGCTCCCGCAGGTGACATCGGCGGTGCCCGACTGGCAAACGCCGTTGGCATCGCAGCAGCCCGCGGGGCACGTCGTGGCATCGCATCCTTGGGGGGGCGGTACCGTCGCCGTGCACGCGCTGCCCGTTGCCGGATTCGATACGCAGGTCATGCCGGTTGCGGAGCAGTCGGTGCATTGGCCGCCGTTCTGGCCGCACGCCGCCGTGGCGCTGCCGGCGAGACATTGCGTGCCGAGGCAACAGCCCGCGCAGGTGGCCGGCCCGCACGGCGAGCTGGCGCATTGCTGCGCCACGCACGCCAGACCGCTGGCCGCGCACGACTGGCATTGTTGCCCGCCGGCCCCGCACGCCGTTGGGGCCCCGCCGCGCTGGCAACGCCCGTTCGTGTCGCAGCAGCCCATTGGACAAGAGGCTGGCGAACATGTCGCCGCTGCGTCGGAGACGGGTGGCCGCGCGTCGACGACACTGGCTGCATCGAGGACCGTGGCTGCGTCGACGAGGGTGGCCGCATCGACGTGGGCGGCGGCCTCGATGGCGGCGGCATCGACGGCGCCGACCCCCGTATCCGCACTGGCGCTGCCGTCGGCGTGCGCACCGGGGCTGGCATCCACACCCGCGCTCGCATCGAGGCCCCTCACGAGGCCTGCCCCCGCGCCGCCGTCGTCCGGGACGCCGCCGACGCCAGAAAGCGATTGACCGCCGCAGCCGGCGACGAGAAACGCGAGGCTCCAAACGAACCAGAGCCATTCGCAAAAAGCGGCGTGTCGGCGCATGACGCAGTTCCTCCCGGCCGATAAATGCTCGGAGCGCGCACTCCCGCCGGCCCGAAGGCGGCATCGCCCTTCCCGCGGAACCGGACGAACGAAACCCTAACGCGCAGTGTGGCCAGAAGCACGAAAATCCGGGCTGCTGGATTCTTACAGTCCCGTAGATTCGAGCCTCAGCGATCGCGCTTCGAATTGGAGCGGCGGGGCCTCGAACGCTGGACGCTCCACGACCCGTCCAGTAGTTTCATCGAGCCGACAGCTCGTTGTGATCCGGAGGCGACCATGCGAATGCTGACCGACAATCGACCGGACGACTCTATTGTCGCGTGCGCGCCAGCACACCGGCACCGCTGGAGCGTTCGCTCGTGCGCGTTCGGCGCCATCTTTCTTGTCGCCGGCTGCTCGAGCCCGAGCGCGGGAGGCGCCCACTCCGGGCCGAGCCCGAGCGAAAACGGGGGTTCAGGCGGGGCGGGCGGCTCGGAGCCGGCGGGGTCCCAGTCGGGCAGCTCCGGTGCCGCAGCGTCCGGTTCTGGTAGTTCCAGCGCCGCGGGCTCGGGGTCGGGTAGCTCCGGCGCGGCAGGCTCGGGATCCAGCGGCCCCGCCGCCGCGGGCTCGACGTCCAGTAGCTCGGGGGGAGCGGGCCCAGCCTCGGGGAGCAGCGGTTCCGGGGGCTCGTCCGGAGCGTCGGGCGGGTCGAGCGGCGCTGCCGGAAGCTCGAGCGGCGCGGGCTCGTCCTCCGGGGGCTCGTCGGGTGCCACGAAGGTTGACGCGGGCACGCCCAGCACCGGGCCGCTCGCCGCGCCGGTCTCGGACACCGCCTCGGTGGTCCCCGTCTCCAACCCTGGCGCGGGCTATACGGTGGGAGCGAACTTTCCATACGGCCCTGAGACTTCGCAGCGCATCGACGTGATTTACCCGACCGGCGCGGGCCCCAAGGGCACGCAGGTGCTGCCCGTGGTGCTGATGTTCCACGGTGGAGCGTGGGTCCACTCGTATACCAACAACTATCCATCGGGGAAGGACCACATGTCGACCTTCTTCGATCGATTTTTGGCACACGGTTTCATGGTGTGTAACGCCGAATACCGCGTGAACGACAATACCGCGGCCGGCGCCCCGGCTCCCGCCGCCGTTCAGGACGCCCTCCTCGCCGCAAAGTGGTGTTGGGATTACATGGACTACTTCCACGGCGACAAAACCAAATACGTGGTCACCGGGGCTTCTGCGGGCGGGCATCTGGCGCTGATGGTCGGGATGACCACGCCCGCTGCGATGCTGGGGCCGACGTCGCCGACGGACTTCACGATCGCCGCCATCGTCGACGGCTACGGCCCCGCGGACATCGAGGCCGAGATCAACGCCGTCGCCGCCGGGTGGATCCCCGCATCTTTGCCGAACCGCGCCGCGATCGCCAAGGAAGTGAACCCGATGACCTACGTGCAAAAAGGCGTCCCGCCGCTCATTGTCGTCCAAGGGGCCAACGACAACACGGCGCCGGTCGCCGATAGCCAGAAGCTGGTCGCGAACTTGATGGCGGCGGGCGACATGGACGTCGCCATCCACTTGGTGGCAGGCGCAGGTCACGGCTTCGCGACGCCGGCGACCGCCTGGCCGGACGCGGAGTCGGCGATGTTCACCTGGCTCACCGGCAAAGGCATCGGCAAGTAGGCTTTTAGGCCGAGCGCCGCACTACGCATCTACCAGGGTGACTGGCAAGATCGCGGTTCGCTCTACCGTGGGGTGGTGCTATCACGGGCGCATGCTCACCCTCGTTCCCGAAGCGATCGAACGCTACGCTGCCGAGCACTCCGATCCCGTCCCGTCGCTCCTCGACGAGCTTCGGGAGGAGACGCATGCGAAGATGCGTTACCCGCAGATGCAGGTGGGACGCATCGAGGGGGCATTCCTGAAGATGATCGTGCGCCTGACGGGAGCGCGCCGAGTCCTCGAGATCGGGATGTTCACGGGCTACTCGGCACTGTCGATGGCCGAAGGCCTGCCGGACGACGGGTCGATCGTGACATGCGACGTCGACCCGGTGGCCGAGGCGATCGCGCGGCGCTACTTCGGCAGGAGCCCGCACGGCAAGAAGATCGACGTGCGTATGGGGCCGGCCCTGGAGACGATCCCGAAGCTCGCGCCGCCGCTCGACCTCGTCTTCATCGATGCCGACAAGGGCAACTACTCCCGGTACTTCGACGCGGCGCTGCCCTTGCTCCGCGCGGGAGGGCTCGTCGTCGCCGACAACGCCCTCTGGAGCGGCACGGTGGTCGATCCTCAAGACAACGACGCGCGTGCCATCGCCGCATTCAACGACAAGGTCGCCGCCGACAATCGCGTCGAGAAAGTGCTGCTCACGGTGCGCGACGGGATGCTTCTCGCGCGCAAGCGGTAGCGTGACGGAGGCGGCGCGCCTAGCCGGGAGGCGAGCGCTGCCCCGGCCGCGCGAGCCCTCGCCTCCACGCCGTGGGTGCGCGCCCTCGAGGCGTCTCCGGGCCGCCGACGCGAGCATTGATGGCGTGGCTGCGTCGTCCTGAGAGCGAGAGCGGTCCGAGACTGACGCTTGTCCGCCCGCGCCGCTGCGTGGTACTCGCTTTCGCATGCCCTCGCTATTCACCCCGCCCGCTCAAGGCCAGCCCATCACGATGGGAGCAGGACAGCACCTGGTCGTCCCCGATCACCCGATCCTTCCGTTCATCGAGGGCGACGGAACGGGGCGCGACATCTGGCGGGCGAGCGTGCGCGTCCTCGACGATGCCGTGCACAAGGCGTACGGCGGCAAGCGCAAGATCGCCTGGTACGAAGTCTACGCAGGGGAGAAGGCGTTCAAGCTCTTCAACAACTGGCTCCCTGACGAGACGGTCGAGGCGTTTCGGACGTATCTGGTCGGCATCAAAGGGCCGCTTACGACGCCGATCGGCGGCGGAATTCGATCGCTGAACGTGGCATTGCGGCAGCTGCTCGACCTCTACGTGTGCCTTCGGCCCGTGCGCTGGTTCAAAGGCGTTCCTAGCCCCGTCAAGCGCCCGCAAGACGTCGACACGGTCATCTTCCGCGAGAATACCGAAGACATTTACGCGGGTATCGAGTTCGAGGCCGAGAGCGACGGAGCGAAGAAAATCCTCGGGTTTCTCGAGAAGGAGTTCCCGAAAGAGTTCAAGAAGGTGCGATTTCCGGCAAGCACGGGCATCGGCATCAAGCCGGTCAGCCGCGAAGGCACCGAACGGCTCGTGCGCGCCGCCATCGAGTACACGCTCCAGACGCGGCGCAAGAGCGTCACGTTCGTCCACAAGGGCAACATCATGAAGTTCACCGAGGGGGCTTTCATGCGCTGGGGCTATGCGCTCGCGCAGCGCGAGTTCGCCGACGACGTGTACACCTGGAACGAGTGGGAGAAGACCAAGTCCTCCAAGGGGGAAGAGGCAGCGAACGCCGAGCAGAAGGCCGCGCTCGAGAAGGGCAAGATCCTCGTCAAGGACGCCATCGCCGACATCACGCTCCAGCAGGTGCTGACGCGTGCCAAAGAGTTCGACGTCATCGCGACCTTGAACTTGAACGGCGACTATCTGAGCGACGCGCTCGCGGCCCAGGTGGGCGGCATCGGCATCGCGCCCGGGGGCAACATCAACTACGTCAGCGGGCACGCGATCTTCGAAGCGACGCACGGCACCGCGCCCAAATACGCCGACCTCGACCGGGTCAACCCGGGATCGGTCGTCTTGAGCGGCGAGATGATGCTCCGGCACATGGGCTGGAGCGAGGCGGCGGATCTCGTCATCCGGGGGATGGATGGCGCGATTGCGAGCAAGCGTGTGACGTACGACTTTGCGCGCCTGATGGAAGGTGCGACCGAGATCAAGTGCTCGGAATTCGGGGAAAACATCGTCCAGCACATGTGAGCCATTCGCGGAGAATCATAGATGCCCACGCGCAAGAAAATCGGACTGATCGGTTCAGGAAACATCGGCGGCGAGCTCGCGCGCCTCTGTGCGAACGAGGAGCTGGGGGACGTCTTTCTCTTCGACATTCCCGCCAAAGAGAACTTCGCCAAAGGCAAAGCGCTTGACCTCGAGCAGAACGGCGCGGTTCTGGGCTACGACGCGCACATCCGGGGAACGTCCAACTGGGGCGATCTCGAAGGGGCCGACGTGCTCGTCATCACAGCCGGGATTCCCCGCAAACCAGGGCAGTCGCGCGATGACCTCGTCGCGACCAACCTGCCGATCATTCGTGACGTCGCCGGCAACGCGAAGAAGGTCTGCCCGAACGCGTTCGTAATCGTCGTCAGCAACCCGCTGGACGCGATGGTCTACGAGTACAAGCGCGTCGTTGGGGCGCCGAAGAGCCTCGTGGTGGGGATGGCGGGCGTGCTCGACAGCGCGCGGTTCCAGCTCTTTCTCGCTCGCGAAGTGGGCGTGAGCGTCAAGGACGTTCGGGCGATGGTGCTCGGCGGGCACGGCGACGACATGGTTCCCGTGCTGTCGATGACCACGGTGCACGGCGTTCCCGTCTCGGCGCTCATCGCGAAGGACAAGCTCGACAAGATCGTGGACCGGACGCGCAAAGGCGGCGGCGAGATCGTCAACCTCATGGGCACGAGCGCCTACTACGCGCCGGCCTCCAGCGCGGTCGCGATGGCCAAGGCGTACCTCTACGACGAGAAGCGAATGCTCGCGTGCGCCGCGTACTTGGAAGGGGAGTACGGGTACCGCGACCTTTTCATGGGTGTCCCCGTCGTCCTCGGCGGCAAGGGGATCGAGAAGATCGTCGAAATCTCGCTGACCGAGGACGAGAAGGCGATGCTCGCGAAGAGCGCAAAGAGCGTTCAGGCCGTTGTGGACATCTGCAAGAAGGGATGAGTCCTCCCGTCAACCTTCTCGATGTCGGCGTGCAGGCCCGTTCAGGCCCGCGCCGCCCGTAGCGCCCGTACGATTGGCGGGACCGCCCGGTGGCAAGTATCGCTCGGGGATCAGCGCTGCCGCTTGTCGATCGGTCGCGCGCCGACCTTCCGGGCGAACCAGGTGGTCGGCAGATGCCTGGGCAGCGCTGACGCGTAGAGGCAGTCGCGCAGGGCGTTGGTCTCCCATGTGACGTTCGAATGCCACAAGCCGGTGCGCACGAACACCGCGTCGGCGTGGGAAAGGTCGCGGCGCGAGAGCTCCCCCTCTTGCGCTTCGTGCTCGCAAAGAACCCCCGCTCGCTCGAGCTGGGCGCGAAGCGCGGCGCTGCACCCCTCGGTGGTTCCGCCTTCGGTGAAATAGCTGACCAACTTGTGACGCCGGTGCAAGGGCTCGCCGTGACGCGCGACCACCCACTCACGGAAGGCCTCGCTCTCGGCATAGAGCGCGTCGAAGAGATAGGCTTCGCGGACGTCGACGCCGCCCGCGCGGAGACAGCTCGCCGCCGCGTGGTAGCCGCCCGAGTGCGCCGACACGCACACTGTTCCGAGCGAGGCGTGGCTCGGGAACGCCGTCTCGCCGAGCACGGCGCGTCCCTCTCGCGCCGCCGTGGCCAGCCCCTCCGACAGAAGGCGCGCGAGACCGCCCGGCGACTCGAGCTTGCCGCACGAGGAGTCAGCCGCCATCACCGCCAACTGCGGCACGATGAGAACGGCGTTCTGTTTGCTGTCGGCCAGTTGCTCGCGCAGCTCGTGCGCGGTCACCGCGCGCTCGGCGGTGGTGTTGTGACCGTGGAGGTGGACGAGCGCCGCCACTCCCTCGTTATCGTTGAAGCGGTAGTGCGCAGGAATGAAGGCGACGACGGTGTCGTCCCGATACGGCGCGCCCGCGGAAGGAAAGGGCGCGTGATCGAGCGCGAGAAACAAGGTTGTACCGCGCGCGTCGCGGCTGAGCTGCTTGAGGCGGGGCGAGCCTTCCGCGGCGCCGTGCGCCGTGCCCACGGCTGAAAGCAGGGGCGCGCCGGCCAGCGCAGCGAGGAGACCGCGACGGTGCATCGCGTTCCGATTTCTCGCAAACGGGCACGAAGGGGCAAGTTTTTCGTCTCGTCGGCAAATCGGATGGGAGGTTTGGATGCCGTCTGGCGCAGCGGAACAGCGCGCCGGGCGCAACGGGTGGCAGAGCTTCTGGCGGACGGCGCTAGGTGAGCCGCTGAAAGAACCAGGCTATCCCGGCCATCCCGACGGCGGCGCTCAGTGCGCGCGCTCCGGTCGGGTACCACGCGCGCGGCCGGAGCCAGGCGAGCGGCGCCAAAAGAAGAGCGAGCACCAGAAGCTGGCCCGCCTCGACGCCGAGGTTGAAGGCGAGGAGGGCTGCGGGCAGTTGGGTGCGCGGCAAGCCCAACGTGAGCAGCCCCCCGGCAAAGGCGAAGCCGTGCACGAGACCGAACGGGAAGGTCAGCAGCCACCTGCGGCTGACCCGATGCGCAAACAAGTTCTCGGCGCCGACGTAGGCGACGCTGAGCGCCACCGCGGGCTCGACGATGCGCGCGCCAGGGGCGAAGCCGCCCAGCGTGGCGACGCCGAGGGAGATCGAGTGGCCGATAGTGAACGCCGTCAGCATGGCGACGAGGGGGCCGAGCGGAGGGAAGCGTCGGTCCTTGGCCATGGCGAGGGTCCCGCCGAGGACCAGGGCGAGCAAGAATGCCAGGTGGTCGGCTCCGCTCAAGATGTGCTCGATGCCTCCGAGCAGAAGAGAGAGAAAGCCGTGCGACGGCGCCCCCGAGACAGCCAGATCGAGATCTGGGCGGCTGAAGACCGCGAGCGTCGCCACGTCGCCTCCGCCGAGATGCACGGTTGCCAGGTGGCGGTGGGCGGCGGGCATTCGATCGAGGAAGCCGAAGCGCAGGTGCAACCGCGCCGGAGCCCAGGGGCAGGTGTACTCCGCGCGCAACCGCAGCCCGTCCGGTGGATCGAGGAGCGCCCCTTCGAGCGCCGGCGTGCACCGTGCGCCGTCGGCGAGCGCTTCGAGCGGGTCGAAGAACGCCGCCTTCAGGGCTGGGACGGCGACATCGACTTCGGCCTGCGAGACCCGCCCGTCTCCGTTTGCGTCGAGGCCGGGAACCGCAAGCGCCGCGTCGTCGGCGCGGAGAACGACCTCTGCCCCGAGCCGAGGCCCCGCGAGCGTGTAGTCCCCGGTGGACACGCCCATTCCGTGCGCGTTCGCCGTGCGCGCGAATCCGAGGAACACCGTCAAGAACGCGGCAGCGAGGGCGGTTTCGCAGTCGAACTTCAACACGTTGGGTGTGCTAGCGTCTGGCTCGCATGAAAATCCACGAGTACCAGGCGAAGCAGATCTTCGCCCGCTACGGTATCCCTATCCCGCGGGGCTACCCGGCTCAAACGGTCGAGGACGTGGAGGTCGCGGCGAAAAGGCTCGCGCAGGAGACCGCAAGCCCGGTCGTCGTCGTGAAAGCGCAGATCCACGCAGGCGGCAGGGGCAAGGGGGGCGGCGTGAAAGTGGCCAGGTCCGGGGCGGCCGAGGCCAGGGAGATCGCCCAGAAGATGCTCGGGATGCAGCTCGTCACGCACCAGACGGGGCCCGAGGGGCAGAAGGTGCGCCGGCTCTACGTCGAGCAGGGGCTGGCCATCCGGAGGGAGCTTTACCTCGGGGCCGTCATCGATCGCGACCGGCGCCGCATCGCCTTCATGGCGTCGACCGAGGGTGGGGTCGAGATCGAGAAGGTAGCCGCCGAGTCGCCCGACAAGATCGCGACCGTGCACGTCGATCCGACGGTAGGCCTCGCGGCCTACCAGGCGAGGCAGCTCGCGTTCGGCCTGGGCCTCGGAAAGAAAGAGACCCTAGGGCAGTTCGTCAAGCTCATGACGGCTCTCTATGATCTTTTCACTCGCGAGGACTGCTCGCTGTGCGAGATCAACCCGCTCGTCGTCGCCAACCAGAGCGACGTCTTTGCGCTCGACGCGAAGCTCAACCTCGATGACAGCGCCGAGTTTCGCCATCCGGAATGGCGCGAGCTCGAAGACAGGGACGAGGCGGACCCGGTCGAGCTCGAGGCGAAGGCCGCCGGCCTGAACTACGTGTCGCTCGACGGCAACGTCGGGTGCCTGGTCAACGGCGCCGGGTTGGCGATGGCGACGATGGATATCATCAAGCATTTCGGTGCCGGTCACGGGGTCGCCCCGGCGAACTTCCTGGACGTCGGCGGCGGCGCCACCCAAGAGCAGGTGACCAAGGCGTTCAAGATGATCCTCAAGAGCCCCAAGGTGAGGACGATCTTCGTCAACATCTTCGGCGGCATCATGAAGTGCGACGTCATCGCCAACGGCGTCGTCGCCGCCGCTCGGGAGGTGGGCCTGCAGGTGCCGCTCGTCGTCCGCCTAGAAGGGACGAACGTCGAGCTCGGGCGAATGATCCTCGGCGAGAGCGGGCTGGCGATCCAGGCCGCGTCGACCATGGCAGACGGCGCTCAGAAAGTCGTGGCAGCCGTAGCGCGGCAGCAGGGAGGTGGAAGGTGAGCGTTCTCGTAAGCAGCGCCACGCGGCTGCTCGTGCAGGGGATCACCGGCAGCGCCGGCGCTTTTCACGCCAAGCAGATGATCGAGTACGGCACTCAGGTCGTGGCGGGGGTCACCCCGGGTCGCGGTGGGGAGCGGTTCGACAACAAGGTTCCCGTCTTCGACACGGTGGCCGAAGCGCGGAAAGCGACCGGTGCGAACGCGAGTTGCATCTTCGTCCCTCCCCCTGGCGCAGCCGACGCCATCCTCGAATCGTTCGACGCCGGCATCGAGCTGGTCGTGTGCATCACCGAAGGCATTCCGGTGGTCGACATGCTCAAAGTCCGGCGCGTGCTCGAAGGGCGCAAAGAAACGCGCCTCATCGGCCCGAACTGCCCGGGGATCATCACCCCCGGCGGTTGCAAGATCGGCATCATGCCCGGCCACATTCACAAGGCCGGCCACGTAGGCGTCGTCTCCCGGTCCGGCACGCTCACGTACGAAGCGGTCGGTCAGCTGACCGCGCTTGGCATCGGCCAGTCGACGTGCGTCGGAATCGGCGGCGACCCGGTCGGGGGAATGGATTTCGTCGACGTGCTGGAGCTCTTCCAGGCGGATCCCGACACCCACGGCGTCATCTTGATCGGCGAGATCGGCGGCGGCGCCGAGGAGCGCGCCGCGAGCTTCATCCGCGACAAGATGAACAAGCCCGTCGCGGCCTTCATCGCCGGAACGACCGCGCCTCCCGGCAAGCGCATGGGGCACGCCGGGGCGATCATCTCCGGAGGCCAGGGAACGGCGGGGGAGAAGATCAAGGCGCTCGAGCGAGCCGGTGCACGCGTCGCGCCCACCCCGAGCGACATGGCGAGCACCCTTCGCGCCATGATGGCGTGAGAGCAGCCATTGCGCGGGGACGCGTTTTCACGTAAGAACCGCGCCGCCAGCGCTCGATGAGGAGACCGTCGCACCCATGGCCGTACAGCGCACTCTGTGCATCATCAAACCGGACGCCGTCGAAAAGCGGCACGCCGGCGCCATCCTTCATCGCATCGAAGAGGCTGGATTCCGCGTTCTTGCGCTTCGCATGGCCCACCTCACGCTCGGCGAGGCCGAGGGCTTCTACGAGATCCACCGGCAGCGGCCGTTCTTCGGCGAGCTGGTTCGCTTCATGACGCGATCGTCGGTCGTCGTCGCCGTGCTCGAACGCGAAGAGGCGGTGGCAGCCTGGCGCGACCTGATGGGGGCGACCGATCCCGCGAAAGCCGCACCTGGTTCCATCCGGAAATCGTTCGGCTCGAACGTCGGCGAAAACGCCACCCACGGTTCGGACTCGCTGGAGAACGCCCGGAGGGAGATCGGGTTTTTCTTTGCCGGCAAGGAGGTGTCGCCCACGCCGTGAAACGTGCGTTGCGCGCGGGCATGATGTCCGCGGCTTGCCGAGCGGCCTGGTCAGCACTACTTGAGAGAGAATGGTCGACGCGGGGGCGGCGCGTCGGTTCGGTCGGAGCCCAATATGCGGTCCCGGTCGAACCAGTGATGCAGCTGCTCGAGGGCCCCGCATGTCGTCGGAGAGCAACGGACGCAAGCCGGATTCGGAGCCGAGCCCCTCGGTCGGGGCGGCGAGGCGGCTCAGCGCACGTGCGCCGTCGGCCTGGGGTGCCGCGCGTGACGCGCTCGCGGCGGCCCACAACCTCGAGGCTCTGCTCCGAAGTACGAGCGTGCCGTACCGAACGATCCTCGACTTGCTCCCCGAGCTGCGGGCCAGCGCGGCCGTGCTGCGAGAGGCATTCGATGCCACCCGGGCCGGCGCGGGTGCGACCTCCGACGTCGGCACGTACGGAGCCGTGCGGGTCGACGAGTTCGGCCGCCTCCTCGATACGACGGCGACCGCTCCGGAAGACCGGAGCGCCCTGGCGTACCGCGCCCATTTGCTCGCGAACGAGCTCGAGTCGGCGGCGGACCTGCTGGCGCTTCTCGAGCGGGCCTCGGCGCCTGTGCCGACCGAAGTAAGCATCAACCTCATCGTGCGCGAGACCGCTCGGATGTCGGGCACGGGCCGCGGGCGCGAGTTGATCGTCCGCTTCGACGAGGCGTCGCCGGACTGCGTCGTGACCACCGATCCCTACGCGGTCGGTCCGCTCTTGGCGATCGCGGTCGCCCGCGTACAAGGCGACGGAGTCGGCGAGATCGCGGTGCGCGCGCGCTGTTCGCCGCCGAACGCGACGTTGTTGGTCGAAGCGGTCACCCCGGAGGACGCGACGTTGCCGATGACCGCCATGCGTGTGCTGCCGCCCGTGCCCCCGACCGACGACGCGGCGCGCCGGGTGGCCGAACGGATCGGCGCCCTTCTCTTGATCGAGCCCGCGCGGTGGGCGATCGCCGTGACTTCTGCGGCGGGTTGACACTTCGTGCCCGGCGTTCGAGTGTTCCATCGGGTACACGCATGACCAGCCACGAAACGCTCCGAGCTCGCGTCGAGCAGACGTACGCCGACCGCAAGCTCCTCAGCGATCCCGACCACCGGTCCGCGGTCGAAGACACACTCGATGCGCTCGACCGCGGCGAGCTTCGCGTCGCGTCGCCGCCGGAGCGGGAGGGGGAGCCGTGGATCACGCACGCATGGGTCAAGGAGGCGATCCTCCTCTACTTCGCGCTTCGGCCCATGGAGACCGTCGAATGCGGCGCGCTCGAGTTTCACGACAAGATCCCGGTCAAGCGCGGCCTCGCCGCGGCGGGCGTGCGCGTCGTCCCTCCGGGCGTCGTCCGATTCGGCGCGTTTCTCGAGCCGGGGGCCGTGCTCATGCCGGGCTACGTCAACATCGGCGCGCGCGTGGGCGCGGGGACGATGGTCGATACCTGGGCGACCGTCGGGTCGTGCGCGCAGATCGGACGCGACTGCCACCTCGCCGGCGGCGTGGGCATCGGCGGTGTGCTCGAGCCGCCGAGCGCGCAGCCCGTCATCGTCGAAGACGGCGTGTTCGTGGGCTCGCGCGCGGTGGTCGTCGAGGGGATGTGGATCGGCCGCGAGGCGGTGATCGGCGCCGGCGTGGTGCTCACGTCGTCGACCGCCATTCTCGACGTAAGCGGAACGGAAGTGGTCGAGTACCGAGGTCGCGTCCCTCCGCGGAGCGTGGTGATCCCCGGTGTTCGGGCGAAGCGGTTTCCGGCCGGCGAATTCGGCGTGCCGTGCGCGCTCGTTATCGGTAAGCGCAGCGAGAGCACCGATCGGAAGGTGAGCCTGAACGCGGCCTTGCGCAATTTTGGCGTACCGGTCTGAGCAGGCTGCCCGTGACGCCCGTCGCCCAAGTGCTCGACGAGACGCTCCTCTGGCTGTGCTCCGTCCCGTCGCCCATCGGGGAGGAGACCCCGCTATGCGACGCCGTTCAGGCGCGCCTGGCAGCGCTCCCACTTTCGGCCCCCATCCGCCGCTACGGCGACTCGATCGTGGTGCCCCTGACGCGGCGGCGCGGCCCGCGGGTCGCTCTGGTTGGTCACCTGGACACGGTGCGTACCGAGAATGGGCCGGCGCACATCGACGGCGACCGATGCTTCGGCTCGGGCGCGAGCGACATGAAGAGTGGGCTCACGGTGATGATCGCCCTCGCCGAGACGCTGGACCTGGCGAGGCTCGGCTGCGACCTGACGCTCGTTTTTTACGCGCGCGAAGAGGGGCCGTTCTCCGAGAACGAGCTCGGCCCGGTGCTCGACCACGATCCCGAGCTCGGACAGGTCGACCTCGCCGTGTGCCTGGAGCCGTCCGACAACAAGCTGCACCTCGGCTGCGTCGGGTCGGTTCACGCGACCGTCACGTTCTTCGGGCGAACCGCGCACAGCGGGCGACCGTGGGAGGGCGAGAACGCGATCACCAAGGCGGCTGACTTTCTTGTGGAGATGCGCGCGGTGAAGCCTGTCGAAAGCGTCATCGAAGGGCTGACGTACCGCACCGTCACCACCGTCACTCAGGCACGCGACGGCGGGCGCGGGCGAAACGTCGTGCCAGACCGATTCGTCCTCAACCTCAACCACCGCTTTGCCCCCGACCGCACGCTCGACGAGGCGATCGCTGACATTCGCGCCCTCGTCGGGGATCGCGCTCAAGTCGAGCTGACGGACCTTTCCCCCGCCGCGCGTCCGAGCGCGACCCATCCGTTGGTGCGGGCGCTGGTGGCCGCAGGGGTGCGCGCCGTAGAGCCGAAGCAGGCGTGGACGGACGTCGCGCGCTTTGCCGCGCAGGGAGTCGCGGCGGTGAACTTCGGGCCGGGCGAGAACGCCCAAGCCCACCAAAAGAACGAGTCGACCTCGCTCGCGCTGGTCCACGAAGGCTACGCCATCGCCGCCCGGTGGCTGGAATCGCTGGGCCCGCGAATCCTATGACAGGATTCTGAACGACGATCACCCGAGCTCGACTTTGCTCCACATTTCGCGTCGCATGCGTTCGCGGCGCCTGTCGGTTCGCGTAATCATCCGTGCGGCGCTCCAAGCCGCCAGGAGCTCGCCCTCGAGGCCGAGCGCCGGAAGCGCGCTCGGGCCCACGACGAACGCGCCGGCGAGGGGCGTGCGGATCGGCTCAGCGGCCAGGCCGTGGAACGTGGGCGGGTCGACGCGCCAGCACGCGGCCATCGGCTCGGCCTCGAGCGAGCCGCCCGCGGCGCGCAGCGCCCCGCGGTCGACCTCCTTGCGCGCGCCGGAGCGATAATCCCAGAGGGGGCGGGCGTCGTGCGGGGAGTCGATGACCATGTAGTGGCGCTCGACGAAGGGGAGAAGGGACTCGATCGCCGCAAGCACCGCTTCGCGCGCCCGGGCGACCGGCAGCGGTGAGTCCTGCGGGAACGCCGCCTCCGCAACGAGGAGCGTTGCCCCTTCGATGCCGCAGGGATCGCGCCGCCTCTGCAGGTGCACCAGCGGCGTCGATGGATCCAGCCCGCGATGCGGCCAGGCCGGGAGCAGGAATGCTTCCTCGGCTAGCGGCGCCGGCAGGCCCTCGTCGCGTACCACGATCGACACGACGAACCGCCACTCGGCCGGAACCAAATGGGGCAGCGCTGCGAGCGCGCGGCGCGGCGCATCGAAGTCGCTCGTCAGATCCAGCAGCGAGCGTGTCGTGTGATCGGTGACGACGAAGCCGACCCCCGTCGTCTCGTCGTCGCCATCGACGACGACGCCGGCGGCGCGTCCGCGCTTGTGGACCACGCGCACGGCGTGCTCACCGAGATGCGCTTCTCCTCCGTGGGCGCGAATGCGCTCGACGAGAAACTCGACCACCTCTTCTTCGCCGTGCGCCAGGCGCGACACGCCGCGGGTCCACGCTCCGTGCAGCCGCGCCACCGCGAAGTCGGGAAGATCCGCCGCGTAGCTCCCGAAGCGAGCAGGCACGTCGACGATCGCGCGGTAGTCGTGATCCCTCGGGAACTCGGAGAGAAGCGGCGTCGTTTGCCTGCCATCGAACCGCGGCAAGAACGCGGCGGTACGCCCCGTTTCGCGCCGCTCCCAAAAGCTGCCGGGCGGCCAGACGAGGTCCTTCTCGAACGCCACGTCCGCCGCGGCGTTCGTCTGCGCGAGCTCGGCGTATAGCTCGTCGACCACGCGCCGTACCTCCGGGTAGGCGCGGTCGATCTCTTTCGCGAACAGCTGTACGTCGGGCGGCACTTCCAGGCGAAGTCTGGGCGCGAGGATCTGGAACATCGGATCGAGCGGCGCCACGCGCCGCCGGAATGTCTGGGACTGTGCGAGCTCGACCAGCACCCGTGTCCAGGCCGGCGACGAACCGGCGAGAAACGTGAAGGGCCGCCGCGCGAGCGCGACTCCTTCGTAGTGATATGTCGGAGGCCGCCAGCCCTGACCGAGCACGAGCACGCGCCAGGACCGCCGCGCGAGCAGCGCCGCAGTGGTGAGTGCGCCGATGCCCGCGCCGAGAACCGCTACGTCGTAGTGCTTCGACATGAAGATCGGACTTGGCTCACGCGATTCCCAGAGAGGTGCGCTCCCCGCGCACCCGCACCCGGGCGCGCCCGCCCGGCGCCGCAGGACTGTCGACCGTCACCCGCCCTTCGGCCATCCACTGCAGCACGCGGGGCAGGAGCTCATGCTCGCGCGCGAGGATGCGCGCGCGAAGCGACTCCTCGTCGTCGTCGTCGAGCACCGGGACGACCGCCTGCGCGACGATGGGCCCCGTGTCCGTTCCGCGGTCGACGAAGTGTACCGTGCACCCCGAAATGCGCACGCCGTAGTCGATCGCCTGGCGCTGCGCGTCGACTCCCGGAAATGCCGGCAGCAGCGCCGGGTGAACGTTGACTACGCGCCACGGAAAGGCGTCGAGCAGCACGTCGGAGACCAGGCGCATGAAGCCCGCCAGCACGACCACGTCGACGCCCTGCGACCGCAGGGTCTCGACCACAGCCGCGTCGAACGAGCGCCGATCCTGAAACTTTCGGTGATCGATGACCGCCGTGTCGACCCTCGCCGCGCGTGCTCGTGACAGTGCACCCGCCTCGGGGACGTTGGAAACGACCACGGCCACCCGAGCGTCGAGCGTTCGGGCGCTCACCGCGTCGAGGATCGCTTGAAGATTCGTCCCGCTGCCGGATACAAGCACCCCAAGGACCATCACGCCGGCCACTCCACTCGCTCTTCGAACGGTCGATCGGCGGGGACCGGAACGACGCGCCCGAGGGCGATCGGCGCCTCCCCCATCGCGCGGAGCGCTTCGGTCGCGCGCGCTGCGTCGCGCTCGGCCACGACGAAGACGAAGCCGATTCCGACATTGAACGTGTTTCGCATCTCACGCTCGTCGACGTCGCCCCCGCGTCGAATCAGGTCGAAAATCGGCGGGCGGCGCCACGAGGTTTCGATGCGTACCCCGAGCCCTTCTGGGAGCACGCGCGGCAGGTTGCCGGGGAGCCCGCTGCCGGTCACGTGACACATCGCGCGTACGTCGACGTCTCCGCGGTCGAGCAACGATCGCACGTGGCTCGCGTAGAGGCGCGTCGGCGTGAGCAGCACTTCACCCACGGTCTTGCCCTCGAGGTCGCGCGGCCGGTCGCGGGGCGAGAGCTTCATCGTCTCGAACAGGACGGCGCGTGCGAGCGAGTACCCGCTTGCGTGCAGGCCGCTCGACGGCATGGCGAGCGCCACGTCTCCGGCCGATACACGTGCGCCGTCGACAATCTTCTTGCGCGCGACGACGCCCACTGCGAACCCCGCGAGGTCGTACTCACCCGGTGCGTACATCCCGGGCAGCTCCGCGGTCTCCCCGCCGAGAAGGGCGCACCCGCACTCGGTGCAGGCGGCTGCGATCCCCGCGATCACCTTTTCTGCGACGCCGACGTCGAGCTTGCTGGTCGCGAAGTAGTCCAGAAAAAAGAGCGGCCGTGCCCCGCATGTCAATACGTCGTTCACGCACATGCCGACGAGGTCGATCCCGATCGTGTCGTGTACGCCGCTCGCGAACGCGACCTTTAGCTTGGTGCCGACGCCGTCGGTGCCGCTCACGAGCACCGGCTCCGCCACGTCGGCGGGGACTTTGCAGAGCCCGGCGAAGCCGCCGACGCCGCTCATGACCTCCGCGATGCGGGTGGACGCGGCAAGCGGCTTGATACGCTCGACCAGCTCGTCGCCTGCCTCGATATCGACACCAGCCTGCTTGTACGTGAGCGCCATGGGTCGGCTGAGGGTAGTCAGGTCACCGATGGCGCGCCAGAGGCGGCACATCATGACGAACGCACCGCGACCAACAGGTCCGTCCGGCATCGCATACCCGGAAGGCCGGTCGCCGTCCTTGACAGGGGCGGCGCTCGGACGCTTGCTGTCGCGACCTGGAGGTCAAACGATGAAGCTCTACTATAACCCGCTATCGCCCAATGTTCGCCGTGCGCGGCTCACGGCCGCGGTTCTCGGTATCGCGCTCGAAGAAAGGAAGCTCGACTTCACGAAGGGGGAGCACAAAAGCCCCGAGTACCTGGCCCTCAACCCGAACGGCGCCGTCCCCACGCTCGTGGACGGCGACTTCGTGCTCACCGAATCGCGGGCCATCATGCAGTACCTTGCCTCGAAGAAACCGGAGTCGGGGCTCCTTCCGCGCGACGAAGCCGCCCGCGCCGACGTGACACGCTGGCAGTTCTGGGACGCGTCCCACTTCTCTCCGCAGATGGGTACCCTCGGGTTCGAGAAGGCCTTCAAAGCGATGATGGGTCTCGGCGAGCCCGATGTCGGAAAAGTCCAGGACGCGCTCGCCAACTTTCGCCGCTTCGCCGCCGTGCTGAATAAGCGCCTCGAGGGAAAGCAGTACATCGTCGGCAACGCCATGACGATCGCCGATCTCACTCTCGCGTCGTCGCTGATGTACGCGAAGCAGGTCGAGGCGCCGCTCGCCGAGTTTCCGAACGTCCAGGCCTGGTTCTCGCGCATCAGCGAGCTCGATGCCTGGAAGAAGACCACCCCCTGAGCGAACACGAGAGCGAATGCAGCGCCGATCCCGGGCGGGCGCTCCGCCTCGCGTCCATCCGCCGACCGTGATCCTCGACGGCGCGCAGCTCGCGCCCGATGTCGTCATCGGCGCGTTCTGCTTCGTCGGCGCGGGCGCTGTGATCGGTCCGGGAACTCGGATCCAGAGTCATACGAGCGTATGGGACGGCGTCGTGCTGGGGTCGGATGTGTTCATCGGCCCCGGCGCGATGTTCACCAACGTGCGCCGGCCGCGCGCCGCCTTCCCGCGAGCGCCCCAATGGGACCGCACGGTCGTCGATGACGGCGCCACGATCGGGGCTGGGGCGGTTCTCGTCGCTCCGGTTCGCGTCGGGCGCTGCGCGATGGTCGGTGCCGGAGCGGTCGTCGTGCGCGACGTTCCCGCGAACGCGGTCGTGGTGGGAAACCCCGCGCGCGTCGTCGGGTGGGTGTGCGAGTGCGGCGAGGCCGTCGCCCGCGGCCATCAGGCGCCAGCGCGGCCGCTGTGCGCGCAGTGCCAAAGCGAACCGCCGCCGGGCCATTACGAGCAGTCGGAGTAGAGGCGGGGTGGTCCTCGCGGAGACCAAGCGATGGGCTCGGCGGTCGCGCGAGGAATACTAAGGTAGCGGCCGCGCCGGCCTCTACGGGTGGGCTAGGTGTTTTTCGATGATGTCGTGCATCACGAGCATCGCGACGTGCGCGTAGATGACCACGCCCAGCGTGTCGACCAGGCTTGCGATGAAGGGCGTCGAGCTCGTCGCCGGGTCGATGCCGACGCGCTTCATGATGATCGGCAGCATCGACCCGACCGTGCACCCGGCGAGGATGATGAAGAGAACCGTCACGCCGACGGTCAGCGCAAAGAGAAACGTCTGGTCCGGGTACATCAGGACTCGCCCCATGGCGATCGTCGCGATGAGCAAACCGAGGATGACCCCCATGACTGCTTCGCGCGCAAGGATGCGCCACCAGTCGCGCAGTTTGATCTCGCCGAGCGCCAGGCCCCGGATGACGAGCGTCGACGACTGCGATCCGGAGTTGCCTCCCGCCGAGATGAGAAGCGGTACGTAGAGAAGGGCGCCTTTGACGGCCTCCATGACGGGGTCGTAGAAGCGCAGCGCTGTCTGCGTGAAGAACTCTTCGACGAAAAGGATTACCAGCCAGCCGGCGCGCTTGCGAATAAACGTCACGAAGCTCGTCTGGAAATAAGGCACGTCGAGGGGCTCGACGGCGCCGATTCTCTGGACGTCTTCGGTCTGCTCCTGCACCAAGACGTCAATGATGTCGTCGATCGTGATGACTCCGAGGAGCTTGCCGTCGTCTGCGAGGACGGGCATCACGTTCAAGTCGTACTTCGCCATCCGCCGCGCGACGTCTTCCTGGTCCATCGTCGGCGGGACGCTGATCACGTTGATCCGCATCACCTCGGCGATCCCGTACGACGGATCGGCGATGAGAAGGTCACGGAGGCTGACCACGCCCGCGAGCTTGCCCTGGTCGAGAACGTAGACGACGTAGACGAATTGCTCGCGCTCGCGCGCGCGCTTGCGGACGTTGTCGAGCGCCTCCGCCACGTGCATCCTCGGCGCGACCACCACGTAGTCGGTGGTCATCAGGTGACCGGCGCTGCGCTCCGGCCACTTCTCGATGTCCCGGACCTCCTGCGCCGCTTCCGGGTCAACTTTCCGGAGCGCCTCGAAGACCTGCTCACCGACCGCGTCGGGGAGGGCGCTGAAGAGGTCGGCCCGGTCGTCCGCCGCCATCTCGCTGGCGATCTCGGCGATCGACTCCGCGGGCATCTGCTCGACAAGCTCGCCCTGCTCGTGTTCGTCCAGGCGCTCGAAAATGGGCGCCGCGTCCTCGGCGGGCAGGCGGGCGAGCAGCGTCGCGGCCTCGTCCGGGTCGAGATCGCCGATCAGATCGGCCAGATCCTCGGGGTGGATCTCGTCGAGCAGGTCGCGGATTTGATCGGGATCCTCCTTGAGGATCTGCTTGATGTCGGGGCCGAGCAGGCTCGCGAGGCGCATGCGCGCGGCGCAGCCTAGTCCAACCCGCAGGAGGGTGGTGCATTTCGCGGCCCTTCCGCGCCAGGGCCGGGCCGCCCCCCCAGCTAACCTCGAGAAAGCTCCATGACCCGAGCGCATGCCACGACCGCCGCCGCCACCGACAGGACCAGGGGCAGCGCCGGAGACACCTCGCTGCGCGCGTAGACGACGGCGGCGACAAGCAGGAGCACAAAGAAGCACGCCGCGGCAATCGGAGTGAGCACCGGCACGATCCCGGTGGCCCATGGCTCCACGATAGCAAGCGCCCCGAGTACTTCCGCGGCGCCGAAGAGCTTGATCTGCGCCGCAGAAAGTCTCCGGGCCCAGCCCATTCTTGGATTGGCGGTGATGGCGTCCTTCGAACGCAAGACCTTCAGCCCGCCGGCGCTCATGAACGCAAAGGCCAACAGGCCCTGAAGAACCCAGACGAATGCGTTCATGGAACGAGCGGCGATCGCAAGCAGCGCATCATTGCGCTGTCCAGCCGCCGTCGACGACGATCGTCTGGCCGGTGATGTTGCGCGCGGCCGAGGAGACCAGAAATGTCGCGATGCCGGCGAGCTCGTCGAATCCGATGAACACTCGCTTGGGCATGGGCTTGAGCATGATCGTCTCCAACACCTCGGACTCGGAGATACCCCGAATGCGCGTGTACTCTGCAATCTGCCTATCGACGAGTGGAGTCTTTACATAACTAGGACAGATGGTGTTGATCGTGACGTCGACGTCCGCGGTCTCGAGCGCAATCACTCTCGAAAAGCCAATCAGCCCGTGCTTTGCGGCGACATACGCGCTTTTCATCGGACTTCCGACAAGAGAATGAATGCTGCCCATGTTGATGATCCGACCGAAGCCGCGCCTCCGCATCCCGGGCAACACCGCGCGCGTCAGCCGCGCGACCCCGATCAGCATCACCTCCACCAGCAGCGCCCACCTATCCATCGGAAAGGACTCCAGCGGCGCAACTTGCTGGAGCCCGGCGTTGTTCACCAGGACGTCAATCGAATCCGAGATCGACGCCAACGCAGCCGCGACGCTGTCCTCCGACGTGACGTCCATCGAAACCGCCGCCGCCGATCCTCCGCTCGCGCGAATCGAGGCGGCGACCGCCTCCCCATCGTCGCGCTTGAGGTCCGCGACGACGACGTGATGCCCGGATCGCGCCAACTCGGCGGCGAGGCCTGCGCCGATGCCGCTGGCACCTCCGGTGACCAATACGTGCTTCATCTCCCTAGTCACCAATCGACGAGCGCTGCCCCCCAAGACAGGCCCCCCCCGAACCCGCACATCATCACTCGCGAACCGGGCCGCAACCGGCCGGTCTCCAACGCTCTGGCAAGCGTCAAAGGAATGCTGGCGGCAGCCGTATTGCCGTAGGACTCGACGGTCGTCACCGCCCGATCTTCAGGCAGGCCAATCGCCTCCATGATGGCCTGAATCATCCGCAGATTGCTCTGGTGCAAGATCACCAGATCCAAGTCCGACGCTTTCAGCCCGTGGTCCGCCAGCAGCGCGAGAATGGCGCGAGGCACCGTGTGCACTGCAAAATCCCACACTTTCGGACCGTCCATCGTGAACCTGTGCTGACGTTTTGCCAGAACCTCAGGCGTGATCGGCACACGCGTTCCTCCGGCGAGAACCTGGATGTCCCGACTGCCCCTTCCGTCGCTGCCGAGCCGGAAGTGGATGCGCCGGCCATCGTCCGCACTTGTTCGCGACAGCAAAACGGCCCCGGCGCCGTCGCCGAAAAATACGCACGTCCGTCGATCCTCCCAGTTCATGATCTTCGAGAAGGCATCCGTGCCGATTACCAACGCCATTCGATACTGCGCCGGCGCCGCAAGCATCATGCTTTGCGCAACGTTCAACGAAAATACAAAGCCCGCGCAGACTGAATTCACGTCGAACGCGGGCGCTTGATGCTCGGCGATTCCGAGCCTTTCCTGCACCATGCACGCCACCGCAGGCTGAGACTGATCCGGTGTCGCACACGCCACGACGATCAGATTCACGGCCGACTTGTCGACCCCTGCGTTGCTCAAGCAGCGCAAGGCTGCGTGGTAGCCCATGTCGCTAGGAGCCTCCTCCGGAGCCGAGAATCGCCGCTCCACAATACCGGTCTTGGCAACGATCCACTCGTCCGAAGTGTCGACCGTCTTTGCCAAGTCGGCGTTCGTCACTACCTTGTCGGGCACATAGGCCCCAATCCCGGCAATTCGGATGCCCATTCGCTGAACCTTTCCCAAAGCCCGATCCAACCAAGGGCGGCTCCCCGGTCAGTGGCCGTTGGCAGCGCTCGCACCACCCTCTTGCGCCATCTTTGCTCGCTCCTTCAAAAACCACTGGGATTTTGCATGGCCGTATGCTCGCAAGTCGCCGAGCAGCTCGGGATTGCGGTCGACCTTCGTGCGCGAATGAAGAGCGCGATCGAGCGCAATTCTCGTAATCCGAATGGGACGACGCGTTGGATCTCTCACGACGCCCTCGGCTATGGCTCGGTTGAACGTTTCGATGAACCTGAGCTCCTGTTCCATCGAAAGATTGCCCGCCAACGAATTCCGCCGGTCAAGAATCTGATGGGTCTCGGTCGGAACGCGCGCGATCGTGCTCGGGTTGATCTGGATGAGCCAAAGCTCGTCGATATGATGGACGGCCAGGTCGTGGATCGGAGGATTCTGCGAAAACAGACCGTCCCAGAACATCCCGCGGCCCGGAACCGAAACGGCCCGAAACAGCTCCGGGATGGCGGCCGAAGCCAAGAGAGACTCCACGCAGAGCTCCTCCCCCGTGAAGAGCTCGAAGTGCCCGCTGAGCACTTCTACGGCCCCGATCTGCAGACTGGGCATGCCGGGCCTGCGGGCGAGCGTCCGAAGCTCTTCGAAATCGAAATACTTGTTGAGGCTTTCGCGGAACTTGTCCGAACCCCAGGGGGGAAACTGGTAAGGGCTGACCTCTGGAAGCACCATCAAATCACGGAGGCACTGGATGCCTATCAGTAGTTGATTGAGTACAGCGTCCCACGGATCGGTGGCGGCCGTGTCGTGCCAAAACTCCTCCAGCTTCCGGATCGCCAGGGAGGCATCGTTTCGCACCAAGCCCTCCCACGCGAGCGCCGCGCAAATGGCGCCGCCCGAGGTGCCGCTCAGCGCGACGATGTCGACGTCGCCGGGGAGATGCCCGAGCAGCCCCTGGAGCACGCCCGCGGTGAAGGCCGTGTGGCTACCGCCACCCTGGCAGGCGATTGCAACGCGATGTTTCGAGCCATTGTCCATATTCGTGTGCCGCCTTTCATGTTGAGTGAGACAGAAGCGACGTCGAGCGGTCGGCGAGCCAGCGTGTCGCCTCGGGCCACAAGCGTCGTTGTGCGTTGCCGCCGATGACCAGTCCGACATGTCCGGCGTCGATCAGGTTCGCCTCGACGTCCCGGCTGGCTACGTGACGCCGTATCCCGTCGGTCGAAGAGGGCGCGACGAGATGGTCGTTCTTGGCCATCAGGAGGAGAAGGGGGCAGGCGATGCGGCCCAGGTCAACCTGCCGGTGGCCCAAATAGAACTGACCTTTGACGAGCTTGTTGCTTTGATAGAGCTCTTTCACGAACTCACGAAACACTTCGCCGGCCAACGGAATGTTGTCGTTGATCCAGAGCTCCAGCGCGAAGTAGTTGGAAAGAAAGGTCGCATCCTCGACGTGCTCCAACAGCGAGGCCGGTTTTTGCAGCCAATTTTCGATTGGTTTCATGTGCTGAAAGCAGGACTGAAGAAACCACGCCGGGCAATTGCCGTTCGAGTCGACGAATGCATCGGCGTCGAAGTGCTCGCGATCGGTCCAGACGTTCAAGAGGGACTCCTTCCCACTGAAGTCGATCGGTGCTGCGAGCAGCGTGAGGCTCTTGACGAGGTCGGGATAGAGGGCCGTGAACAGAACGGACATGGTGCCGCCCATGCAGTAGCCGAGAAGGTGCAAGTCTCTGCGGCCCCGTTCGCGAACGATGAGCTCCGCTGCCTCCCGAAGAAATCCGCACACGTAGTGCTCGAGCGTCAGGAGGCGATCGTTATGGTCAGGCACCCCCCAGTCGATGATGTACACGTCGAATCCACGAGCCAGATAGTGTCGCACGACGCTCTTGTCGGGCTGAAGGTCGAGAATGTAAGGCCGGTTGATCAACGCGTAGCAGCAGAGCAGCGGCTCGGCCCATTGGGCGGGCGTTTCTCTTCGATAGCGTAGGAGTCGGTGCGTTCCAGCCTCGTACACGACGTCGCAGGGAGTCGTGCCGACACGCGTCTCGCGAGCCACTGCGAGGGCGCGTGGATAGTCCAAGAGCCGATTCCAGGCGCGCAATCGTCCAGCAAGCCAGGCGTGCTGGTGTTGACCTCCGGCGGCAGCGGACTTCCCGGGTTCCATAGTGTTCGCCTTTCCGCCGGCAAGTGCGAAGCCGCTCACATCGCCATGCCGCCGTTGATGTCGAGGACGTGCCCGGTTACGAACCCGGCAGCCGGCGAAGCGAGATAGAGAACGCTGGCGCCGATCTCCATCGGGTCGCCGAGACGTCCAACCGGCGTGATGTCGAGTACCGACTTCAACACCGTCTCCGACAGACCATCCATCATGCGTGTCTTGACGAACCCTGGGGCGACCGCGTTGACGGTCACGGACTTGCTGGCGTACTCTCGCGCCAGCGTCTTGGTGAATCCGATCAGCCCGGCCTTGGCGGCCGAATAGTTGGCCTGGCCAAAGTTGCCGATGCGGCCGACGACGCTCGAGACGTTGATGACCCGGCCCCAGCCGCGAGCGGCCATCTTGTCGATGAAGGCGTGCGTGATGTCGAAGACGCTGTTCAGGTTGACGTCGATCACCTCGTCCCAGGCGACGCGGTCCATTTTTCGGAACGAACGGTCGCGGACGATGCCTGCGTTGTTGACGAGAATGTCGATCGCATGAAAGTCCTCCGTTACCCGCGCGCAAGTCGTCTCCACGTCGCGGCGTACGCGGAGGTCGAAGGTGTAGGTCTCGGCCCGGCGACCCATTCGACGGATCTCGCGAACGACACCTTCGGCGGCCTCCACGCCGGCGGCGCTCGATCCAAGGGCAATGTCGGCCCCCGCGGACGCCAGCGTGAGCGCGCAGGCGCGGCCGATGCCGCGCGAAGCCCCGCTCACGAAGGCACTCTTGCCCTGGAGACTAAAGCCTGGAAGAACTGCTTCGAGTGGTGGATTGACTTCGTTCATCGATAGCTCTCCTTCGTAGCGGTGAACTCGGAAACATCACGAAGTGAGGCCCACTGCTCGCCAAGGGCAGTGTGCATTTCATCAGGTGCAGGAATGCGCGGGACCTCAAGTAGCGGTCGATGGTCCGGCTCATGGACGCGAGGGAGTCCGTGCGCGGAGGGCGCATGCCCCAGAAGGCGGACACGCATTCGAGCCCGGCGGCGCTCAGGACCGCGGCCTGCCGCCATAGGCCAAGACTGACCGCTCGATACAATCGAAAGGAGGAGTGGAAACGATCGTGCCGTTCGGCTGCCATGGCGATTGCCCGGGCCGAGTCAGGCGCCCGATTTTTGGGTCATATCCAAAACTTGTTCGCCCCACGACTGAATCTCGCGGAGTTGAGCGTCGGACTGTCCTTTGACAGTTTCGAAGAGGCTGCGCCAGATGTCCTCGATGGCACGAATGGAATCCTCCGAGGACTTGGCCTCAGACACGCGAAGAATCTTTTCCATCGTCTGGAGGCCTGCCCGATAGGTCGCGTCGAGAGACTCGCGATGCCTGTTGAGAGACTCCATCGTCAGCTCCGTCAGGCGCTTGCGCATGCTGCCACCGAAATCGGCCGACAGCCCCGCGGATGCGGGCGACGTGGACGCCCAGTCCTGGGTCAAGTGTTTGAACATGGCTTGCTGCGATTGCAGGGAAGACTCGGCGGCCTTCCGCGATAATTCGAATAACTGATCTAGCATCGGCTCTCTCCGGTGGGGCAACGCGTCATTCGCGCTTACCGAATAGCACCAGGAATGCACGAAGCAAATGCATTTGTATGATTTTAGTCGGTAGTGTCGAGGCTGATTAGGATTGTTTCGTATGGCGCATCGAGCTCGTCCGTCTCGGGTAGAGCGTACTACCGACGCATGTTCCGCGAGAGTCGCGTCTATGGTCGGCGACCTGCATGCCAGTGAGCGCGCTGAGACCGCTCGCCATCGACGTCGGTCATTCTCGCGCGGGGTCCGTCGTCGGTTCGGTCGAGGCCGTCTTCTGCTCGAAAGGCGTATCGCGGTCGGGCGGTGTCGTGAGTCGGCGTAAGTGACGTGTGCGAGGAAGGGGCAAGGGCGAATTCAAGCAGCGGCCCATCGAGCCGCTATCATCGCGGCGTAGACCGAGACCCCAAGCAGGAAGGGGCCAATGCGGACGAGGTCCGGCGACGGCAGCTCGGTCTGGATGATCTGCACGACCGTGCTTCCGGCGATGAGCGCGAGGGCCATGAAGAGCGCGGCCGGCGGTAGCCCCAAGAGGGCCCATGCTGCCGCGCCTACGCCGGGCGCGACGGCCAGGAGCGCTCGCGAGACGCCGTAGTGCTCGCCCTCGAACTCGTGATGGATATGGCTTTCGATGACCGTGAGGTGAAGGAGCATCGGAAGCGCGAAGAGGAATAGCGTCCTCGCGCCGTGCTCGGCCTCGAGGGCGAGGGCGCCCCCGACGAACACCCCGTAGACGATTTGAGGTACCACATACGCGCGATAGCGGGCGCGGGGTCGGTTCACCCTCGCCGCCAGCGCAGCGATGACGTACCACCAGGCGGCGCCGATGAGCACGACGGCGAAGAGCGATTTCTCGTACGTCGGACCGATCGGGAGTGTGGAGTGCACATGCTCGCCGCCGACGGCGGTGAGCTCGACCATGAGATCCACGATCACATAGGCAAGGCTCGCCCCCGCGGCAAAGCTCTCGGTGGCGCGCAGGCGATGTTTCGACCAGAGACTGAGCCTCTTACCGAGCGGGGCCGAGGCGGCCAAAGCGAACGCCGTCGCCAAACCGGAGATGTCGCGTGCGTCTGCCGGCACCATCCGGACCTGGGTGTGCAAGACATGTGCTTCCGCTTTTCCGGACCGGGTTATTTCTTTTTGAGAAACCGGGCCCGGGCGACGCTCGCAACGAGCCACGATGCGACAGCAACCAGCGCGACACCGCCGAACGCCAGAAACGCTTTCCAGAGGACGCGGTTGACCGTTTGCTCCGCGTACCCGATCGTCGCGTTTGCCGAGGCCGTCCCGCAAGCGATGACGTCGTTGCTCGCGAGTCGCGCGTGCGCTCGGGCGAGAAACGGCAGCCGCTGCGCCGCATAGAGCGCGCGCTCGCCGAGGAGGACCGCCGTGTCGGCCGTTTTCGCGGCGCCTCGCACGAGCGAGAACAAGCCCGAGGCGTCTTTCGCCAGCCCGGAGCTGCCGTTTCTGTGCTCCGTGTATGCGGACAGCCGGACCGAAGCGACGGTCACCTGGTCGGGATTCTCGGCCTGCCACTCCCGAATAACGTGATGGAGCCGGGTCTCGATGTCGCTGGAGATGGCGGTTCGAGCAATCCCCGAGATGTCTGCGAGGGATGCCTCGAAGGCCTCGATCACGCGGCGTCCCGAGTCGCCATGCACATCGACGCTCCAGCGGTGCGCCATGGCGTCGCGCCCGAGCGCTACGAGCGTCACCATGTCGAGGAGGTCGACCTCGGGCGCGGCTCCAACGGCGATGTCGAGGGCCGCCGAGACGAAATCCAGCTCGTCGCCTGCAGCGCGCCGGCTCGCCGAGCGGTCGCTCGATGCGATGAGCGGTTCGAACGCCGCGGCGAGGCGCGACGAGAACCGGCCCTCGAATCGCATGAGATCGTCCTGCAGAGCAAGTCCCCCGGACTTGTCTGCGTCACGTGTCCTGCTTCCTCCCAGCATCACGTTGGCTCCCTCGTCCTTCGATTGCGCGGTCCAGCCCATTCGTCGCGTCGCCGGGTCTGCAGTGCAGCGCCCGTGCCGCGGCAGCTCCGCCGAATGCGCTGAAGTATGGGAGTCTCCGGATGCCGCGTGACCGCGCGGAAGGTCCGATTCGTGCTGCGCGTGCGGTCGATGAAGTCCGGCAGGCAACATGGGCGGCGACCGTAGCGGCTCGAAGCGGTTCCCCGGCGTCGCCGTCGCGCTCGTGATAGGCGTCGCCGCGCTGGCATGCGGATGCGGTGCGAGCGTTCGCTCGGCCGCGCGGGACGTGCCACGCATCGCGACCCCAGTCGTCATCGACGAATCGATTCATTCGCTCGAAGACCCTGCGGTGCGCGAGCGCATTGCGCGCATCATGGGCACTCCGGAGATGCAGCGCGCCTTCCGCGACGCGGCCGCGGCGGCGGTTACCGGCGGTGCGGGGGAGCTGGCGAGGTCGGACGTCGACGCTCGAGCAGAGGCGCTCGCGGACGCGGTCGCGAAGGGCCTTGTGCGAAGTGCTTCCGCCGAGATTCCGCGTACGCTGGCGCCCGCAGTCCGCCAGGCTGTGGTCGAGAGCCTGCGCGCGCCCGACCTGCGGGACGCGCTGCGAGACACAACGGGGGACATCGTCCGTGCGACGCTCGTCGGCACCCGCGACGTGCTCACGGAGATGGAAGAGGAGCGCGACCGAGCGGGCCCCGTGCAAAAGCTCGTCAACCTCATTCAATGGAGCTGGGTCATCGCCGTTCTCTTGGGCGCTGCGGTTGCCGTCCTCGCCGTCTGGACGACTCGCCTCTTCGGCAAAGCCAAAGAGTTGGAGGGTGAACGCGCCCGACTCGTCGCCCTGCGGCAGAACACCACTCCGTGACCAGAGCGCGCGGCACGTCCCGAGCGGGGTCGCTCTGCCTTGAGCGTTCGCCGGACACCCCGACCGAGTCGCGGGCGATCGGCCGAGCCCTCGCCGCGAGTGCCGCTCGGACAAGTGCGGCCGCTAGTGCGCGTACCCCCAGTCTCGGAGTACGCGCTGCATTTCCTTCGCTGCTTGCCCGTCGGTCGCCGGGCCTTCCGATCCCGATTCGCCGACCCTCTCCGCGCTGTCGCGCGTGACGAAGACACCGAGGTCGCGCGCCGGGTCGATCACGGGAATCGCGGGCGCGTACACTTCGGTGCGCGCATCGCTGGTCGCGATGCCCCTGGCGGCAGCGCTCGCGGGAAGCCCGAAGGGTCCCGAGAACGTCGCCTTATCGGGCCACGCGCCGCCGTCGAAGAAGAGCTGCCACGCGATCGGTGCACCCGGCGGGTCGACGCGAACATCGAAGCCGACGACGGCCTCGGGCGATGTCGCCAGCGCAAATTCGACCCGTCTTCCGAGCACCCGCAAGGCATCGCGCGGGACCCCCGCCGGCTCGACCGAGATGGTCGCGGGATGCTTCTCGTCGCCGGCGCTCAGACTACCGGACACGCCGTGCGCTCTCCCTGCCCCCGCGAAGCGAATGTGCACGCAGGGGAGCGCTGCCGATGTCGCCGTCGCCTGCACCGAATCGGCGGCGGGCGTGTTGGCGACGGCGGCGGCCAGGCGGGCGCGCATCTCGACGACGACCTCCGGGTGCAACCGCGCGACGTTCCGGCGCTCGCCGGGATCGGTGTCCAGGTCGAACAGCTCGTCTTCGACGGGGGGCGGCCGGCTGCCGTCGGGCTGGGCGGCCGGAGGATGCGCCGGCGCGTCGTGCGCGACGAGCCGCCACGACTTCCAGAGAATGGCGCGCGACATCCGCCCCTCGCTCACGACGACGCGTGGCTCGGGCTCCTTGCGCCCGCGCACGAGCGGCAACACCGACCGCCCGCTCATTCGCGGATCGGCGTCCAAGCCCTCGAGCTCCAAAATCGTCGGCGCGATGTCGATGGTGCGCACCCGGTCCGCCACCGCGCGCCCGCCGTCGAAGACCCCGGGCAGCGCCATCACGATCGGGACGCGCGTCGTCTCTTCGAAATTGCCGATCGCGTGATGGAATCGCAGGGGTACCTTGTCGCTGCCCATCATTCCGAACCCGTCGTGGGCGGCGGACAGCGTCTCGCCGTGGTCGGACGAAATGACCACCAATGTCGACTGGCGGAGCCCGAGTGCGTCGAGCTTGTCGAGAAGCACGCCGATGGCGGTGTCGTCTTTGGCCGCCTCGGCCATGTACGCGCGCACCTCCCAGTCGCGCGGCGCCGCGGGCGGCGCGGGAATGCGCGCCAACATTTCTTTGGGCGGGTCGTACGGCTCGTGGGGCGAGTTGTAGTTGACGAACAGAAAGAAGCGCGTGCTCGCGTTCTTCTCGAGCCAATCGAGCGTGTCGTACGTGATGAGCGCCGTGTCGCGCGTGCGATGGCGGTGATCGGTAATGCGCTCGAACCCCATGTCGAGCCCGACGTTGGCATAGCCCGTCATGAAGAAGTTGTTGACGAAAGCGGCGGTGGTCACCCCGGTCTTTCGCAAGACCCGGGGCAGGAGGGGCGGATCCGAAGCGTAATAACGCGCGACGCGGTCGGTCGGCTGGACCCAGTTGGTCGTGTCGATGCCCACCTCGCTCGACCGCTCGCCGGTCAGCATCGCCAGCGTACCGGGTCGAGTCCACGAAGCCGCCGACCACGCGTGCGTGAAGTGGACCGCTCGCGACGCCAGGCCGTCGATCGCCGGCATGAGCCCGGGGATCGCGGGCAACAGCGCGTCGAGCGGGGGATGCGGAGCCCCCAGCTTCTGGGCGTCGTCGATCGGGTCGTGCAGCGCCGCCGCTGTGTCCGGGCGGAGCGCATCGACGACGATCCACATCACGTTGTACGGAACGCGCGTCGGCTCTCTCGCGACGATGACTGGATCTCCCCAGAGCGCGAGCGCCATCGGCGGCACGCCGGGCGACTCGGACGCGCCCGGTTCGTCTTGGCCGTGCCGCTGCGGATCGTCGGCGGGGACTTCGGCGTTCGGTGATGCCGTCGGGCGCCTGTCGCCCGGCGCCGCCGGAGTCGTCTCCGTGCGCAGCCTGAGATCCACTTCTTGACCCCCCCAAGCCGACAGATCGGCTTCGACGCCCAGCCAGCGCCGGTCGCTTCGAGGGGGAATGTGCGCCTCGATGACCGCGTGCTCCTTGCCCCCGCGGTCGACGACCGCCACCGAGAACACCGCCGTCGCGGGGAACGGCGTGGCAACCGCCGGCCAAAACCGAAGGCGCGCGCTCCGGGGGAGGACGACGCGGAAAGCGAGGGTCGAAGGGGTCGGCGCGTAGATCGCCTCGCGCTGGTCGAAGCTTCCTTCGTTCATGTTCCAGACGCGTACGTCCGGAGTCCAGGTCTGCCCCGTCTGCGCCGCAACGGCCCACTGGGTCTCGTCCTGCGCCGTAGTGCGCAGGGCGATGGTCGTGACGAGTTGATCGGCGATCCCGGGGAGATGAAGCCAAGGACCTCGCAGCTTGCGCCAGTGCGCCTGGAAATACGGCTGCGACGCGGTGAGGTTCGGCACGTCGATCGCCGCCTCGCCCAGCGCCTCGATGAGGCGCGTCGTGACTTCGTAGGCATCCCCCGGGGCGGCGGACGCGCCGTCGGGCGCGGTGGCGGAGGCCGCTCGGGGCGGAGCGCTGCGCGGGTCCGCTCCTCCGCCCTCGATCCAGGCCAATCGCGCGGCGCTGCCGACCAGCAGCCCGGCGGTGCCTCGCGCCAGCCACGACACGAGGCGCATCTCAGTTTCCTCCCGCTGGGTCCAGCCGCACGACCCCGACGTCCGCGCCACGCGCCGCGCGGGCGCTCGCGTCCCGCGGCACCAGGTAGCCGTCGCGTTCGGTCATCTCCGGGTCGCGACGCATCCAGCTCCACAGTTCGCCTTGGAGGCGAGCGGTCACGTCGGGGTGCGCCGCGGATACGTCGTGCTCTTCGCCCGGGTCGTCGCGCGTATCGAAGAGCATCCAGCGGACGCCCGTGCGGGTCGGCACGTAGACGAGCTTGAAGCGATCGTCGCGCACCATGCGGTGCTTGGCCGTGATGGTGAGCGCGCGCATCTCGCGCTCGAGCACGACCTCGTCGCTGTGCTGCGTGTCCACTTCGGTCAGACGCGCGATGCCCGGGTAGGGCAGGCGCAAGTCGCTCGGGAGACCGACGATCTCCTCGGTGAACCATAGCCCGGTCTCCGCGTACGCGAGCGCCGGCGGGAGCTTCTCGCCGGCGAGCGCCGGATCGAGGCGGCGCCCATCGAGATCGCCGGGAGGCGCGACGCCGGTCAGCGCGTAGAGCGTCGGCGCCAGATCGACGTCCCGGACTATCGTGTCGTCAACGTGGGAGCTCGCTCGCCGTGGGTCGACGATGACCAGCGGCACGTGGGTCCCCTCGTCGCCGAAGAGGTGGTCGCCGTGTCCTTGGCCGTGGCCGTGGTCGAACAGCGTCTCGCCGTGATCCGCCGTGACGACGACGATCGTCTTTCTCGCGAGCCCCTCGGCCTGGAGTGCGTCGAGGATCGACTGTGCGGCATCGTCGATCGCCGACACCGCGCCGTCATAGACGGCCTGCACCTGCCGCTCGTCACGCGCATCGGCGGGAACCTCGCGGCCCAGACCGACGGGCTTGAAGTACTTGAAGCGTCCTCGGTACGAAGCGTCGGTGAAACGGCGGTAGTACGGCGACGGCGCGGCGTAGGGGAAGTGGGCTGTGGAGAAGAAGACGACCAAGAAAAACGGTCCACGCTCTTTCATCGCGCGCATCGCCCGGATGGCGTCCTCGGCGAGCACCCCGGGATCGGCCGCGTCGTTCATCTCGCGTAAGACCGGGAACGCCGCGCGCCCGAGGCGCGACTCGAGCATCGGCAAGAGCGGCGTCTCGCGCTCGAGCGCGCGCTGGCGCACGAGCTGGCGGAAGTCGAACTCCGGTACGTCCACCGTGCCAAAGCCCAAGTCGATCCGCGAGAAGATGTCCCCCGCGTAGTCGCTCACGACCCCGGTCGCCCACCCGGCGCTCGCCAGCCGCTCGGGCAGGGCGTCGAAGTCGCGGGTCCTCTCCTCCCAGCGGGGGAACATCGAGCGGATGCCGTGGTGGTGCGGGTGACGGCCGGTCAAGAGGGTCACCCACGACGGGAACGTACGCGGCAGCGAGACGTACGCGCGATCGAAGCGAGTGCCGCGGGCCGCGAGCGACCAGAGATGGGGCGCCGTGCGGGGGTCCAGGCGGTCGGCGCGCAGCGAGTCGGCTGCGATCACGATCACGTTCGGGCGCGGGTCGTTGGGCGGCGCACCGGCGCGGGCGCGGTCGACGCGCGACGACCCGGCGCTGGCCGGCGGGGTGTGGCCGATCGCGAGGCCGAAAAGCGTCACCGCGCTGCCGACGGCCGCACACACGGCGAGCGCCCGCACGCCGCGCCACGGGTCGCGGGCCAAGTCGAGCAGGCGCTCTCCCGCGCGCTCCGCCGCGCGCGATGCACGGTCCGGCCACAGCGGCCATCGAGACCATGGCCCCGCGATGAACACGAAGCAGCCGACCAGGGACAAGCCCACGACCCCGTCCGGGCCGAGGACGTCGGTCGCGATGACGTGCACCGTCCGGCGCCACCCACCGAGCGCGTACCAGGCGGCGGCGTAGAGCTGCGGGTGGATCGCCATCGCCCGGAGCTCGATCGCGCCGTGCAGCCCCGCGACGAGCGCCAGCACGAGCGCTGCCCGATGCGCGAGCGAGCGTTCAGGACCGGAACGAGGTGCCCCGAAGCGGTCGCGCAAGTGGACGAGCCCGGCGGCAGCCCACCCGAGGATCGCGCCGGCGACGACCGCCGCCGATGCGATCGCCAGCCCCATCCGGGTGATCTCGCCTGCGAAGGGTCCGTGCACGACTGCGTCGATCTGGCGAGCTTGGGCTCCTCCGACGCGCTCGTCGAGGGTGGGGCCTTGCGCCGCCCAGAGTGCCATCGCCACCATGTACGCAGCGCCGACGACCGGTGGAACGAATGCGTTCGCGAGCGGCGCGAGCGTTCGGGAGAGCGTGCGCGACACGGCCCAGCGATTATGCCCTCTCGGCGCCTCCGAGCGAAGCTCAGGCGCTTACGCTATCGATGGTCGCCGGCGATGGCCCGTACGAGCGGGCGGGGGTGGGGGTCGTGGGGCGCGAAGCGGGCCGACAGCTCCGCGATGCGACGCCCGAGGTCGAGAAGCCGCGCGCGCGGGATCCTGGCCGGCGGGCCGAACGGGCCTTCGGCGCTGTCGCAAAAGAACGTGCGGCAACCGAAGGGCCGAGACGCGTAGACGCGACAGCGTCCGTCGGCCGCGAGCAGCGGGCACGAGCGCAGGTCGGCCAGGGGGAGCTTTGCGGGTCGCGCGGGTCGCAGCGACAGACCGCGCATCGCGTGGCGCACTTCCTCGATCTCCACGGCGGTCGGGTGGGGCTCGCGGCCGGTGATCGCGAAATGGCAGCACGGCGCCTCGTGCGGGTCTTTCGCGCCCTGCTGCGAGCACCCGCAAGAGCGGCCGTCGACCAGCGCGTCGGCTTCGGCATAGAGCGCGAGGAGCTGCGCCCGATGTGCAGAACGATGCCAGTGCAGAGGCCCAGGCTTCACGATCTGCCTGGCGGCTTAGCAGATCGCGGCGCGCGGCGCATCGCGGTCCTCGGGTCGCGTTCGACCGAGCGGCGGGCGGGCAGAGCGCTAAAGTACAGGGGCAATGGATGTCCGCTCCCGACCCTTGCTCCGCCCCGTCGAGTCGATCGTTGTCCCCGACAAGCGGCACGGGCGTGTCCTCGTGCTGCGTGACACACAGGGGATCACCGAGGCGCAGGCCGTCGTCCCGCCGCCGCTCGTTCCCGTCGTGGCGCGCTTCGGCGGGCGGCTCAGCTGCGAAGAGATCGCCCGCGAAGCGTCGCAAGAGCTCGGCGTGCCGGTGCCCGTCGAGATCGTCGTGCGCCTCGCCGACGAGCTCGAGCGCGGGCTCTTCTTGGAGGGGGACGTGTTTCGCGAGGCACGCGCGCGCGTCCAGCAGGAGTTCGCGCAGGTCGAGGTCCGGCCGGCCGCGCATGCGGGTGGCGCGTACCACGGGGAGCGCGGGGCACTCGAGGCGTACCTCCAGGACCGGTGTCTGGCCCAAGCCAACGGATCCGACGCGGCCGCCACGACGAACGGCGGCCGCATGGTTGCGCTCGTCGCGCCGCACATCGACCCTTGGAGGGGCGCGGTCGGCTACGGTCACGCGTACCGCGCACTCGCGGCGTCGCTGCCCCCCGAGGCCGACACATTCGTCCTTTTCGGTACGTCGCACGCGCCGATGCGCCAGCCGTTCGCGCTTTGCCGAAAGCCATTCGCGACGCCGCTCGGCACCGTGGACGCCGATCTCGCGAGCATCGACGCGCTCGCGGCGCGCGCCGAAGGGTTCGATCCGTACGCCGACCAGATCAACCACAAGCGCGAGCACTCGCTCGAGTTCCAGGTGGTCTTTCTGAAGCACGTGCTCAAGAATCGCCCGGCGCGGATCGTCCCGATCCTGGCGGGGCTGGGCGCGCAGCAGGCGAGCGGCGAGGACCCCGTCGGCGACGCACGCGTGGTGCGCTTCGTCGACGGAGTGCGCGAGCTCGTCGAGTCGCGCCCGGGCCGGGTGGTGGTCGTCGCCGGCGCGGACCTCGCCCACGTCGGTCCGCGCTTCGGAGACGAGCGCGCATTCGGCGCAGAGGACAGGGAGCACCTCGAACGCGCAGACCGCGCGTCGCTAGAGCATGCGACGTCGCTCGACGCGCGCGGATTCTGGAGTCACGTCTCGCACGACCTCGAGCAGCGCCGCGTGTGCGGCCTGGCGCCGATCTGGTCGCTCTTGCGGACCATTTCGAGCGGGGTACGAGGGCGCCTGCTTCACTACGAGCAGACGGTCGACCGGGAGGACGGGTCGATCGTCAGCCACGCGGCGGTGGGGTTTTACGCCGCCGAGCCCGCGATCGGCGTCGGCATCTCGGCCCGCGCCGGCTCTCGGTCGACGAGGTGACCGAACTCGCCCCGGAAGCGCGCAGGGCTCATGTTCGCCGCCGCGGCGAGCTTCGCCAGCTCGGCGGGCTTGTCGAAATCGTCGGTCGTGAGCCGCAGCATGTAGGCGGTCGCGATCCGGTACCGATCGCTCTGGATGTCGACCATCCGGATCCGCATCCGGCCGGTCTCCGGATTCATGATCTTGTCGAACGGCACGGGCTGAAAGTGGCCCTGCTGAATCGACACGAGGGCGTTCGTGCCCCCGTCGATGATGAACTTCGCCGCGCAGTACCCGAGGTCGCGCGTGTACTCCATGTCGAACGGGATCGGGTCCGCGCAGCGCACTTCGTAGCCGATGTTCTTGGACACGATGGTCGTTTTGACGCCCAGCGCCGCGAGGCGCTCGCGGACGCGCGTCTTGCAAATGTCGCCGAAGCTGATCTCGTCCAACCGCAGGTTGCCGTGCTCGTCGCGCTCGGCGGTCGCCAGCTCGGCCAAGTCTTCCGGGGGCACCGACTCCGCCAGGCCCTCGGCCAGGACGACGACCCCGTCGGAGCGGCCCGAGGCGTGGCGCTTGATGATCGCGCCGGCCAGGGTGTCGACGATCGTCTTCAGGCGCACGGTTCGCCCGCCGAACTCTTCGGGGATGAGCGTGAGCGTCGCCCCCGCCGCTTTTCCGATGCCGAGCGCCAAGTGCCCCGCTTTGCGCCCCATCGCGACGACGAAGTACCAGCGGCCGGTCGTTTTTGCGTCGACCATCAAGTTGTGCACGATCTCGACGCCGACGTGGCGCGCCGTCTGGTAACCGAACGTCCAGACGTCGTGCGGCAAGTCGAGGTCGTTGTCGATCGTCTTCGGCACGTGCGCGACGCGGAGCGTTCCCTCCGAGGCCTGCGAGAGCTTGTGAGCCGTGTAGGCCGTGTCGTCGCCGCCGATCGTGATCAGCATCCCGACCCCGAGGCGGCGCAGCGACTCGAGCACGTTGCGCATGTGCTCGGGTTTCTTGGTGGGGTTCGCGCGCGAGATCCCGATCTGCGAGCCACCGCGAAAGTGGATGCGGCTCGTGTCGGCGATGGTGAGCGGGACGATGTGCGACGTGTCGCCTTGCATCACCCACTGGAAGCCGTCCAGCAGGCCGAGCACTTCGACGTTCGACAAGCAGGCACGGATGGTGGCTGCACCGATGACGCTGTTCAGTCCAGGGGCAGGTCCCCCGGCGCAGGTGATGGCGAGTTTGCTGGGGGTGGTCACGATGGGCTGCTTCTCTACATGAACTTGAGGGACGTGACGCAGAAGTTAAACGCTTGGGCCGCCGTACCCGAGGGGACTTCGAATTTGATCTGCGTAGCGGTTGGCGGACCCGTGAGCGCGACTCCCATCGCCGGTGTGTAGCAGGTCGTGTTGAAGCTAGACCAGGGTACCGTTGCGCTTGGCAAGGTCAGGATTGCGCAATAGTCCTTCCCCCCGTTGTCGATGATAAGTCGCGCCCCGGTGGGGAGGTTGCTTAGGGTATAAGCGATGCCAGTCCCCGTCGCTGGGAAGGCCATGACGGGGGGCATGGCCACGCCAGTCGCCATCGCCTGGTTAAGGCTCAGCCCGAAGCCGCCACCGTAAATACTGTACGTTGGCGGATTTGCAATTCCGGCGGTACCCATCCCGCAAAAGGATGTCGTGCTGACGCACGCCGTGCTTCCCATGGGCAGCCCGTCGGAGAACGAAAACGTATACCCGCCCATGCCGATGGAAATCGGGGGCGCCGAGAAGTAGCCACCTTGCTGCAACATAATCGCCCCTGGCGCGGTGGCTGCGCACGCGGAAGCGGCGCCGCTGCTGCTGCTGCCGCTGGCACTACCCGAGCTCGAGCCTGACCCGCTGCCCGAGCTACTCGACGAGCTTGACAGCCCACCACTGGACCCGCCACCCGAGCTGGAGTTGCTGGAGCTACCGGCGGCTCCGCTCGACCCGGCGCCCGATCCCGTGCCCGAGCTGTTGGACGTGCCCGACCCGTTGCCTCCTGACCCATTGCCGCCGGATCCGGTGCCCGACCCGTTTCCGCCCGACCCGTTGGCCCCGGACCCGTTGCCGCTGGAGCCATTGCCGCTTGAGTTGTTCCCCGAGGAGCCATTGCTGCCGCTGCTGCTGTTGTCCCCGCCCTGGAACCCAGGGTTCGTGTCGCTGCTGCCGCAGGCGCTTATTGCGCCCACACAGCACAAGGCGGTGGCGGCAACCAGCCAGAATGGCGCGGCGACGGACTTTGCGGACATCAGGCACTCCTCTTTCAAGTCGAACGGTGATTCGAGCGGTGATGCACTGCGGCGGGCCTGCCAGCAACGTACACGCAGGGGGCGGAAGGCAGACACCCGGTGCGACTATAGACGCTCGCGACCTGGTTTGTGGCTCATCGAAATGTGCGCGTGCAACGGCTTTCGAGACGCCTTTGTTGAGCCGCTGCCACGGGGATGAGTAACTATGGGAAACCCGCTCAGAACCCGGAGCCTTGTAGATGATTTGCCCTGCACTGTACACGTCCGGCGTTTTGCTGGCCGCGCTTGACGGCAGGCTGAATCCGCAGCGACGAGTCGCTGCCTCGGGGCCGCGTCGTGGCGGTTGGCAGCGTCATTGGTCTCATGGCAAAAGTCCCAGATGAACGCGGCTCAGGCGGACCGGATCGCCCGATGGGTAGTAAGAACAAGCGTGGTGTCCACCATCGCGTCGATGGCCCTGGCATGCGGTGACTTGCTTGGCACCCAAGCCGGGTCTGGAAGCGACGGCGGGGGTCCGGACGTCACCACCGGCGGCAGTGAGATGGGGTCGAGCTCCGGCATCGACCCAGGGTCGTCCGGATCGGGCGGACCGAGCAGCGGCTCGGGGTCGTCCTCGGGTTCAAGTGGATCCGGGTCGGGCTCGGGAATCGGGGAGCAGGGATCCAACTCGGGGTCGGGAAGTGGGTCCGGGTCGAGTGCCAATCCGGGATCGAGTTCGGGTCCGAGGGACGGAGGGTCGGGCAGTGGGTCCGGCTCGGGCAGTGGCGGTAGGGACGGGGGGTCGGGATCAGGGTCGGGGTCGAGCTCCGGAGGCCAGGTGTGCCCGACAGTCGACGCCGGGACGACGGCGTGCGGGTCCAATCCGGTGATGCAATCCTTCAATGCCGGGCTCACCTTCTATGCGCAGACAGCCGCGAACAACTGCGCGATGCCCTGGCCGTCGTCGGGCCAGCCGCAATCGGGCGCGACGATGTACACCGCGCTCTCGACCAAGCTCTACGACGCCCCGTCGGCGTCGGCGTCATGCGGCAAGTGCGTGCAGGTCAACGGGCACACCCTCATCGTCGTAGACCAGTGCCCGAGCAACTCGGCGAACATGCCCTGTCTGAACGCCGCTCACCTCGACCTGGGCGGAGGCGCGGCCTTCACCGCGATCACGGGGCAGGCGCAATCCGTTGGTGAGATCGGCAACAGTCCCGGCGTCTCGGTGAAATTCGTAGCCTGTCCGGTGACCGGCAACATCCAGTACAGCTTCACGTCTTCCACGCAGCAGTTTTACCTCGCGATGATCGTCCTGAATGCCAAGTACGGCATCCAAAAGGTCGAATATCGAGCGCCGGGGACATGCAACTGGACGGCCATGCCAGCTCGCACGGACGCCGACCCGCACTGGGTGATCAACGGGGGCACCGTGCCGAATCCGATCGACTTCCGCGTCACCGACGAGTGGGGACACACCATCGAAGACCCAGGAATCCACTGGGTCGCTGGCCAATCGGTTGCGGGAGGTGGGCAGTTTCCAAGCTGCCCGTAACCGGTAGCGGCCAGTTCGCGCAGTACAATTGGGGCATAACCATTGCCCGAGGCGGCGGGGCGGACTTGTACGGTGAGCATAATGACTGGCCGGGTCAGTTACAAGCTTGGGGCGTTTCCGTTGTATGGAAGGTGGCATACGTGCCGCATCCTGGCCCCGCAACCGCGCATCCATTGGCCAAGAGCGTGATCGTGCCCCCGCACGCAGGTTGGTCGTACACGAGGCACGCGCTTCCACAAGAACTGGAACAGGTTGCTGCGCACGCGTTGCTGGGATCACACGAAAGGGTCACCGTGCCGCAATTCGCTTGTCCAATCTGATTCGGCTGTTGCGTGCTCGCTCCGTCGCAATTGTAATCAAAGCTTCCGCACGCGTCTGCCGACGAGAAGAACGCCGTCTGCCCCGGATGCGCATTGCCGTCCGAATCACAGCAGTCTGTGTGATCGCTCACGTAATTGTTCGGTCGAGCACACGAAGCGATTGGCACGGCGAGATTGCCGAAGCCGTCCCCGTCGGCATCTTGATACCAAGTGGGCCTGCTTCCGCAGGTGTTTCCGCTGCAGCACCCGTTGGGGCACGACGTGGTGTTGCACGTGCACGAACCATTCACGCACGTCGTTCCCGCGCCGCACGGCACTCCGCAACCGCCGCAGTTGGCGCTGTCCGACTGCTCGTCCACACACGCCTTGCCGCAAAGGCGGTACGGCGTATTGCAGCTGATTCCGCACGTCGTCCCGTTGCACGTCGCCATGCCGTAGGTAGCGCCGTTCGTCGGCCCCGGGCACGGGGAGTTGCACGCGGTGCCGCAGCTGCCGAGCGCCGTGTCGCTCTCGCACGTTCCGCCGCAGTCGTGGGTGCCCGCCGGGCAGCCGCACGTGCCAGCCTGACATGTCATCCCTGACGAACACGTGTGAGCGGCCCCGCAGCCTCCGCAGTTTTGCGCGTCTGTTTGCTCGTCGACGCACGCTCCCCCACAAGCGCTGTATCCCGCGTTGCAGGTCCACGTGCACAGAGCGCCGGCGCAACTCGGCTGCGCATGCGCGATGCTCGTCGTGCAGGGGCTACCGCAGGATCCGCAGTTGCCCAAGCTGTTCGACGTGTCGACGCAGGCCCCACTGCACAGGGTCGGCGTGCTTGCAGGGCAGCCGGACGTGCACGCGTACCCCGCGCCCGCCGGCGCACAGAGGGGAGTACCACCGGAGCATGCGACCCCGCAGCCGCCACAAGTCTTCACCTGCGTGAGGTCCGTTTCGCACCCGTCGGCCGCGTTGCCGTTGCAGTCGGCCCAGTCCCTCGCGCAAGCCGAAGGCGCGAACGAGCATTGGCCCGCGCCGCAAGCCGTCGTCCCGCTGACGTGCGGCAAGCTCGAGCAATCGTTCGCGCACGTGCCGCAGTGGTGCACACCGCTCGGGACGCATCCGCCGTCGCATGCGAGATTCCCGGGCAGAGAACACGTTCCCCCTTCGGACCCCCCATCGCTATCACCGCCCTTGACCGTCGCATCGACCGTTCCGCCCCCGACCAATGTTGCTTCGACAACTGCATCCCCGCCCTCCGCCCGCTCCCGGCCGCTCCCCACAGTTGCGTCAACCTCAGCCTCTTCCACCATCGAATCCCTGCCGCCCCCTTCCACCGTCGCATCCCCCCGGCCATCGACCGCAGCGTTACCGTCGCCCCCTGCGTCGCCTGTATCCGCCGGCGCCGCTTTGTCTGGAGGCAAAATGACCGGCGTGTCGTCGCGGTCACTCCCGGCGTCGACCGCTGCCCCCGGAGCGGGCTGCGTCGCTTCGGTGAAGTCGGGACCACTGCACCCGAGAGGGACCAGAGCGGCGAAGAGAACGGCCACGACGTGGGCCCGAAGCGAAGGGAGAGGTCGACGGTTCATTGGGTTCGCTCTTGGGTGCGATGGTACCCACGGTAGGCGCATGTGGCACCGATTGAATGCTCTTCTCTTGTCCCCCATCGGCACGGCGCGTTGGAAGTTGCGGCCAGCCTCGCTGGTGCATCCGCCAAGCTGCGTGGTAGCCTCCGCCTCGGTTGCGTGCCGGGCCCTGAATCCCTGTCTGCAAAGCGAATGAAGACCATTCTCGCTTTGGGTGTCGCGGCGCTGACGGGCTGCGAGCTCGTCGCTGGGATTCAGGATCTCACCTACTCGGGCGCAGGCGCGCCGGACGCCGCGAGCGGCAGCGACGCCACGCTCGAACAAGGGGATTCGGGGAGTGACTCCGCGAGCCCGGAGACGGGCGGTGATCAGTCCGCAGTCCCGCCGCCCGACGTGTACGACGCGGGGTCGCCAAGCGACGCGTCAGGCGACGTTCTGGCCGCTGCCGTCGAGGCAGCGGGCGATGCCAGCTCCGGGATGGGCGACGTCGGGTTGGCGCCCTCGGCCGACGCGAGCGACGGCGGAGGGACGACGAGCGCGATGGAGGGAGGGGCTCCTGGCGCGGATGCCGGACCGGTGAGCTGGGTGGTCCCGCTCCCCGGGCCCGACGGCGGTCCGCTCGCCTCGGACGCGGGCGACGGCGGTCCGCTCTTGGGAGAGCTCATCGACGACATCGACTCGGAGACGATGCCCGGATGGATTCCCATCCGGAGCGGGCGCGTCGGCACATGGTTCACGTACGCGGATGCCACGCCGGGCGGCGTCGTGCCGCCCGCGATGTCGCCCCCCGCCATGAGCGTGGGGATGATCCCAGGCTGGGACGGGAACGCGAGCAACCTCGCCGCGCACGTTTCCGGAAATGGCCTTTCGGCGTATGCGGGCATGGGATTCGACCTGAACGCGTACAACCTCTTGGCGTCGACCTACGACGCGAGCGCGTACCGAGGCTTCGTGTTCTGGGCTCGCAGCGGAGCGGCGACAGGCACCACTTCCGTGAAATTCGCCGTACCCGACATCAACACGGACGCGGCCGGCGGAGTGTGCTCGGCGGCGAGCGACGGGGGGGCCACCGGCTGCAGCGACTACTTCGCCAAGACCGTCACGCTCACCCCGACGTGGCGCGAATTCGTCGTGTACTTCAGCCAGCTCGGGCAAGCCGGTTTCGGCGTGCCGAAGGGCCTGACGGGTCTCGACGTGACCCACATCTATAGCTGCCAGTTCCAGTTCAGCCCGGGAGCAGCCTTCGACGTGTGGATCGACGACGTGTACTTCATCGTGAAGTGACGGCCCGAAGGGACGCGCGAACAACGACGTTGATATTTGCTGTCTCCGCCGTAATCACCGTCGGAGCGCGCCGTCTCTAACGCATGGCGTTGCTTCTTCGGTATCCGAAACTTTCGCGACATGACGCTTCGCATGCCCCTCGCCAAGTGTTAACTTTTCGAGTGTGGCGCTGCCGTCCTCGCCGTTGTCGCCGTTGTCGCCAGTCCGCGTCCTCGGGCGCTACGCGCTCTACGACGAAATCGCCGCGGGCGGGATGGCCACGGTGCACATCGGCCGGCTGCTCGGCCCCGTGGGTTTCTCGCGCACCGTCGCGATCAAGCGACTGCACGCGCAGTTCGCCAAAGAGCCCGACTTCGTCGCCATGTTCCTCGACGAAGCGCGCCTCGCCGCGCGCATTCGCCACCCGAACGTCGTCGGAACCCTCGACATCGTCGCGCTCGACGGCGAGCTCTTTCTCGTCATGGAGTACGTGCAGGGCGAATCGCTCGGCCGCCTGATGCGCACGATGCGCGAGCGCGCAGAGCCGGTGCCGATCCCGATCGCCGCGGCGATCGTCGTCGGCGTCCTCGAAGGGCTCCACGCCGCGCACGAGGCCACGAGCGACCAGGGCGAGCCGCTCGGCATCGTGCACCGAGACGTGTCGCCGCAGAACGTCCTCGTCGGAACTGACGGCATCGCGCGCGTGGTCGACTTCGGCGTGGCGAAAGCGTCGGGCCGCGTGCAGACCACACGCAACGGCCAGCTCAAAGGAAAGCTGGGCTACATGGCGCCCGAGCAAATCGGCGGCAACGCCACGCGCGTTACCGACGTGCACGCCGTGGCCGTCGTGCTTTGGGAGATGCTCACCGCGCGCCGGCTCTATCACGCGGAGAGCGACCTGCAGACGTTCTCCAACATTTTGTCGGGGGAGCTTGTGCCGCCGAGCACGTACGCGCCGAACATTTCTCCCGACGTCGACGGCATCGTGATGAAGGGGCTGGAGCCCAAGCCCGAAGCGCGCTTCTCGTCGGCGCGCGACATGGCCCGCGCGCTTCAACGCGTCGCGCCCATCGCGTCGCCGTCCGACGTGGGCGAGTGGGTCGAGTCGATCGCCGGCGCCAACGTCCATTCGCGTGCGCGCAAGATCGCCGCGATGGAGAGCTCGGGCATGCTTCCCGTCGCCGAGCCGTCGGCGCCGGAGCCGCTCGACGCGGGCCGTGTCAGCTTTCCGACGAGCCAGCCGCCCGCCAGCGGACAGCGCTTGCGCGCTCCGCGCAGCAAGCTCCCGCTCGTGCTTCCGATCGCGCTGGCCACGTTGGCCGTCGGCGCCGGAATCGGCGTGTGGATCCGTCTGTCCAGCGGCGGGTCCAGCCCCGGTGCGACCGTGGCAGCGAGCAATCTTTCACCGGCCTCCGCGCGAGCGCCCGCGCCCCCATCGAGCCCCCTCGCCGCCGCCCGGAGCGCGCCGTCGGCATCGACCGCGCCCATCGTGCCTGTCGTGCGGGCCGACCCGCCGCCGCCGAGCCGCATGGCGATCGGCCCCGCGCGTCTCTCGCCGCAGCCCGCGCTCGCACCGCCGAGACCGCAGCCGGCGCAATCCCAACTTCCGCCCGCGCAATCCCAGCTTCCGCTCGCGCCACCCCAGCAGCCGCCGACGCAGCAGCAGCCTGCCGCGGGAGGCGGCGACTTCACCCATGTCATGGACTCGCGCAAGTAGAATGCCGATTGGCGTCGGTCGGGCTTGTGTCGCGGGGGCCGTGCTCGCCGTGGGCGCTTCGGCCGCGCACACCGCGGTTGCCCAGACGCACGCCGGCGACGCCGCGATGGCGGAGACGTTGTTCAACGACGCCAAACGCAGAATGGCCGCCGGCGACTTCGCGAGCGCGTGCCCCAAGCTGGCAGAGAGCTACCGGCTCGATGCCGGCAGCGGCACGCTCACCGCCCTCGCGGTCTGTCACGAGGGCCTCGGCAAGACGGCCAGCGCGTGGACCGAGTTCATCGAGGTCGTGAGCGAAGCGAGGCAAGCGGGGCGCGCCGACCGTGAGAAGTTCGCGCAGCAGCACATCGACGCCCTCGAGCCGAAGCTGTCGAAGCTCACGATCACCGTCGATCCGGCCGACGCCCGGCTGGCGGGGATCGAAGTACGCCGCGACGGGACGGTGATCGGGCAGGCCGGGTGGGGCACGGCCGCTCCCGTCGACCCCGGAGCGCACACGGTCGAAGCGAAGGCCGAAGGCAAGAAGCCGTGGTCGACGACCGTGACCATTGGCCCGTCGCGCGACCTGCAGACGGTTGCCGTTCCGAGTCTCGACGACGCACCGCCGAGCCCCTCGGCCGACGGCCCATCGAGCGCCCCTTCGATGGGCGCCACTTCCTCCAACGACAACGCGGCAACCAGCGACGCCGCCACCCCCGCGGCGGCCGAGCAGCCTTCGCCGTCCGCCGGCGGCACGCAGCGCACGATCGGTCTCGTCGTCGGGGTCGCGGGCATCGCCGCCGCCGGGCTGGGCACCTATTTCGGATTGCAGGCCATCTCGCAGACCCACCAGGCCAACGACCTTTGCCCGGTGCCGAGCAGCTGCAACAGCATGGACGCCGTGTCGAAGAACGACAGCGCCAAGTCGTCGGCGCTCGCGGCGGACATTCTGTTTGGCGGGGCGCTGGCCGCGGTCGGCGCCGGAGCGATCCTTTACTGGACGGCGCCGTCCGGGGCGGCGCCGAGCGCGTCGACCGCGGCGCTTCGCGTCGTGCCCGCCGCGTCCGCGCGCGGAGCGTCGGTGGTGCTCGACGCGACTTGGTGAGCGGCGACGCCGCAGGCTCCGCGGATGGCCGCGTTCCGAGGCAGACACGCCTTCGTCTTGAATCGCAGCGTCGACGACTTCGTTCTCCAGCGCGAGCGTTGCGTGGCCGCCCCCAGGGAGCGATTGCGTGGTACGGTCAGCGCCGTTCATGACGGTGTTCCTGGCGGATCCGGACCTCCTGCGCCGCTTTCGCAAAGGCGAGCGTGAGGCCCTGGCGCGCGTCTACGATCACTACGTGGGCGCGATCGAATCTTTGCTTCGCCGTTGCATCGCGGCAAGCGCTGCCCGCTCCGGGGATCGCAGCCTCGCCTCCCGATCCGACCTCGCGGATCTGGTTCAGGACGTCTTCATCAAGGCGTTCGCCCAGCCGGCGCGGAGCTCGTACGACGGCGTGCGGGAATACCGGCCGTTTCTCTTCGCTCTCTGCCGCAACGTGCTCGTCGACTACCTGCGCAGGCGCGGCAAAGAAGTGCACATGGACATGGCGGCGATCGAACTGCTCGGCGACCGCGACCCGCCCGGCCCGGACGACGAGTTGCCCTGGGCAGACGGGGAGACCATCCTGCTCGTCGAGGGTTACCTGCGTGGCCTGACCGAGCGCGAGCATGCGGTGTACGTTCAGCGTTACGTCCACTGCCGCCCACAAATCGAGGCGGCCGCGGCCCTCGGCCTGTCGAGGCAACAGCTTCGGACGGCGGAGGCCCACCTTCGCCGCGGGCTTGCTCGTGAGCTCGCGCGCGCGAACCTCGGCCCTCCCGAGCCGAGACCGGCCGTCTTCTCGCCGTCGCCGACGCGCGAGACCGACCGTCCGCCGGCGGCCGCGCAGCCCGAGCGCATTCGATGAACGACGACGAGCTCGACTCGATGCTCGCCAAGGGTGCCCTCTCGGGCCCGGAACGGGATCGGGTGTTCGAACAGGTGTGGCAACGGGTGCGACCGGCCGCGTCCCACGCACGCGGCCGTCTCGTCGCGGGCGGCCTCTTGTTGTTGGTCGCCGCGGCGGGGGCCGTCTTGACCGTGACCGCCCGAACGCGCTCGAACGAGGCATTCTTGGCGCGCGGAAGATCGGCGGCCGATGCTCCGGTGGACGTGGTGTGCACCGGCGGCACTCTTCGCGCTTGCCCTCACGGGTCACGCCTCCTCTTTCGCAGCGACAGGGCTGGCTTCTTGGCTGCCTACGCGCAGCCGTTGAATGGGGGCGAGCGCATTTGGTATTTCAGCGCCGGCGGAGAAGTGCCATTCGTGGGGTCGCCCGCGGTCTCGGATCGGCCGGCCGAACGTGCGGTGGTGATCGGGCCGGAGCACACGGCCGGCGCGTACGACCTCCACGTGCTCATCGGGTCGCGTCCCCTGTCGATCGCCGAAGCGCTCGATCCACGTGCAAGCTCGGTGGTCGCGTCGGAGGTCGTTCGCCTGGACGTAACACCGTGAGGGCCGCGTTGACGATTGGCGCGCTCCTGGCCGCGCTGAGTGCCGTCGCCCCGGCCCGCGCGGCGCAACCTGCGCGCACCTACGTCATTGCGCTCGGTTACAACGGCGCGCCTGCCGGGCCCGACGCAGGGCTGCAGCCGTTGCGCTTCGCCGACGACGACGCGCTCGCGTTCTTCGAGTTCATCGCGCCTTCCGCTGCGCGCTCCCATCTGCTGACCGCATTCGATGCGGATACGCAGCGGCGACTCGGAGACCGAGCACCGCCGGCCAAGCCCCCGAGCGTCGCCGAGTTGCTCGCGGCCGTGGCCGACGTGCGCCAGGCGATCGACGAGGATGCGCGCACCGGTTTGGCGAGCACCGTCTACGTTTACTACAGCGGTCACGGCACCCAATCGGAGGGCGGCGAGGCGGCACTCACGCTAATCGACGGCCTCATGACGCGCCGGATGCTCTACGACGAAGTCCTTGGGGCCTTACCCGCCGCCCACGTGCACCTGTTCGTCGACTCCTGCCACGCGGAGGCGGTCGTTCGCCCGAGGGACGCGCAGGCGGAGGTCGTCCCACTGAGCCGCGACGACCTGGCCCACTATGAGGCGACCACGCTGTCGCGTCTCCCTTACGTCGGCGTCGTACTCGCGTCGACACGCAACGCGCAGGCGCACGAATGGGAGGTGTACCAGGGAGGAATCTTCACGCACGAGCTCCTTTCCGGGCTTCGCGGCGCCGCGGACGTCAACGGCGACCGCCGGATCGAATACAGCGAGCTTGCGGCCTTTCTGTCCGCTGCCAACCGCGAAGTGCGTGACCCACGCGCTCACCTCGATGCCGTGACGCACCCACCCAGCCAGGATTTGCGGGCGGCCATCGTGGACCTCACCTCGTGGCCTGCCTCGAGCGTGATCGAGACGTCGGGCGCTCCGATCGACGCCTTCTCGGTGGAAGACGAGCGCGGCGACCGCATCGCCGACGTGCGTACCGAGGGCCGGCATCCGGTTCGGATCGTCGTGCCTGCCGGGCATACGCTGTATGTGCGTTGCGACCGTGGCGAGGCGACCGTGCGCCCTGCGGTCGGCGAGCGTATCGCTCTCGAAGCGCTCGCGTTTCGCACGCCGTCGATGAACCCTCGCGGCGCCGTCGAAGCCGCTCTCCATCGGGGCCTCTTCGCGGTGGCGTACGGCCCCGCCTACTATCGCGGCTTCGTCGATCGCGCGGGCGACTTGGTCTCGGTGCCGCTGCCCATCGAGGGCCTCCACCGGTATGGAGGGGCGGCGGAGGCGCGGCGCGCGGGGAACGGCGCGAGTACGGTGCTCGGCTGGAGCAGCATCGGCGCGGCGAGCGCCATGGCCGTGGGAGCTGCGGTGTTTGGCGAGATGGCGCTGCAGAATCGGCCAGATGTCGGTGGCGTCCCGCCCGCCGGTGTGGCGTCCGCCACAGCGGACCGCTTTGCGCGAGACGCCACGGCGGCTTCGCTCTTCGCCGGCGCGGCTGTGACCGCAGCGGTCGCCGGCGTGTACTTTCTCGTCCGGTCCGGTCACCACGGGCGGCCCGCCAGCTATGCGGCCTTGAACGCTGCGGCCATGGGGTTCGATTTCTGATCGTCGGTGCCAAGGCTCGCCGACCGGGGCCGCGGCCGGCCGTTCACCGTCAACGTTCGTCTGCCTTGCGCCGGCGGTGCGTGGCGACGAGCCCCAGGGGGACGAGGCCGAGAGCCAGACCCCCGAGACTGCCCGAGACCAGAGACGACAGGACGGGAGCGTGCTCGCGCTCCAGGTTCGCGATTCGCGCGTCCTGCCGCTCGATGATCTTTTGTTGTTCCTGAACCGAGTTGATGAGCACGTAGATGAAATCACTGGGATCCACGCCCTTGATCTCGGTTTCCTGCGCGTCCCCCGCGTGAAGCTTCGCCCTGGTCGGCACGACCATCGCCGGCAAGACCTTCTCGAGCTCCTGGGCGATTACGCCGACGTGTTCTTTGCCGTCGTCCGCGGTGCCCCCGAGCCCGTTGTACTTGAAGCTCACGGGTCGCACGCGCTTCAGCTGCGCGAGGCCTTGTTCGAAGCTTTTCACGTCTTTCTTGACGCGCTCGTCCGAGAACGTGGACCACATCGAACTGCCGGTCTTCCATGCTTCCCCTGGATTGGCCGAGTGGGATCCGCCGATGACCAGGCCCCCCGTCAGCTCCATGCTGCCGAGCCCGTAGTAAGCGAGACCGGCGGAGCTTCCCGCGATCGCCTGAACGGCAGCCGCTCCAAAGTCGGTGCGATTATTTTGGCCGAGTAGGCCATTGCCGGTTTGGGAATCCCCGTAGACTCCGGGTCCGGTCGTATTCGTTCCCTTGACTCCGTAGCCGGGACCGCCGGTGGCACCATAGACACCGCTGTTGGCGCCATTGAGGGCCTGTCCGAAGACGGCCGGGTGGTCTACAGAGCTGGTGTACGCGTACACTCCCCAACTGCTTCCGCTGGATGCCGCGACCCCGGCATTGCTGGTGGAGTCTCCCGAAACGCCAGCCCCTTGACCGCTGTGTCCCGCGACACCCGTCGCACCGCTGTCGGACCAGCCCTGGATCGCGGTCCCACTCAAGACCGTGGGAAATTCGTTTACGACCGTGAAAAGAGCCCCGGACTGGTTGCCGCTGCCGGCATATGGAAAGGTCCAAGTCGCGTTGTTGGCGCGAGCCGCGGCCGAGGCAGAAACGGCGGTTAGAACGATGGCAATAGGGATGACGGCGGGCTTGGTCATGAGGTTCTCCTGAATTCATGGTTCGAACGCAGCATGCGGGTAACGTGTTTGGTATGTGGGCGACCGAAGACACCCGAAAGGGGACGGTGGCGACAGACGTGGCTCGAGCGCCTTTCGGTGGTGCCCAGCGGTCTCTCGGATGTACGGACGTCCGCCGGCTCGGGTTGATATTTCCCAGCGGTCGACGTAACCGTGGCGCGTCTGCATGGGCCCTTCCATCTGCCACTCTTGGTGCGGCGTCCGAGCCGGCGCAGCGCTGTCCTTTCTCCGAACGATGGCGCTCTTGGTCGCCGTCGCGCCGGCGGCTGCCCGGGCCGACGACCAGGTCGAGGCAAGTGAGACGCCAGGCGGAGATCCGCGTCGACCACTCCCGGCCGGCATTTGGATCGCTGCCGCCGCTACCGCCGGACTGGCCACGACGACGACCATCGTCGGCCTTACGGCGCTCGATCTGCGGACGAGCTTCGACCGGGCCAACCGCGATCCGCGGCAAAGCGCCGCCGAGAGAGCGAGGCTGCGTGACACCGCGCTCGAGACGGAGCACGTCGCGACCATCGCGGCCGTCACGACCATCGTGGCCGCTGCGGCCATCCTGGTGATCTATTTGACCCGGCCCGAACGGCGTGACCTTCCGGCCCCGGGTACGGAGCTTGCGCGGCTTGGCCAGGCGCCGGTGCTCTCCGCAAGCTTCTAGCGACGACCGACCTGCCCTTCCCGTCTAACGGGAGCAATCCCCGGGTTCCCCGGTGACTCTTGACACGTTCGCGATGCGATGGGAGTACGCGCTCCCATGGGGCGCCGCACTGGAGCCTTTTCGCTGATTGGGGCTTGCGTGGCGTGCGGCTCGGCGACGCCGCAGCGATCGGCCGTCCAGCCGCTCGACCCCCAGCAACCGCACTACGGCAAGTCGTACGCCGAGTGGGCGGGGACGTGGGCCGAGTGGGTGTACGAGTGGCCCGAGACGCCGTCTTGCCCCGATCCCGTTGCCGACGAGAGCGGTGCGCTGTGCGCCTTCGCGCAGGATCCCGGAAGCCCCGTGTTCTTCCTGACGGGAAACTGGGGCGGCGTCACCCGTCGGACCCAGTGCGTCGCGCCCGCCGGCAAGGCGCTTTTCCTGCCCATCATCGTCGCATTGTTCGACAACGGAGGGGTTCCGGGCGCGAATCAAAAGACCGACGCGCAGCTCATGGGCAACGCGAGCGGATGGTTCCCGTCGGTGAGCGAGGTTCACTTCACGATCGATGGGGTCGCGCTCTCGCCCCTGGCCCCCTACGCCGTCATCGCGGCTCCTTACCAGTACGCGCTGCCCCCCGAGCCGAATATCTTCACGTGCCAGGGATCGCCGGGCGTAACGGGGAGCTACAGCGGTTACGCGAGCGGGTACTTCGTGCTCTTGCCCCCGCTCGCCCCGGGCACGCACACGATCGCGTTTACCGCGAAGCAGAGCATGGTCAACCCGCCGGCCTTCACGCTCGACGTCGTCTACGACCCCCTCACGGTTCGCTAGCCGCCGTCATCTTCGAGCTACGGGAGGCCTGCGGTCTGGCGCTCTGCCGGGGTCAGGTCGTAGCAACACCGAAAGCCAAGATCCGGCCGGCGAGTGGATTTCGGAAACCCGGGACCGCGGGGAACACAACCGATCGTCGCCAATGAGTCATCGTAGCCACCTCCGGCGGCGGTGCAGGGAGAGTCGGCAGTGGCGACATCGATGGCGTTACATACTCCTAGCCATTCCTGGACGTTTCCGAGGAGATCGAAGATGCCGTCTTGGTCGACGCATGCGGGAAGATTTTGTACGGGCTCCGGCCCGCACGAGAACCCCAGGTTTCCGCATCCGCGCCGGGTCTGGTCCAGGTTGCACCGCGTCGGGTCCATCTCGTCGCCCCATGGCCACACCGTCGTCCCCCCGTTGGAGCAGGCGGATGGCCATTCGTCTCGCCGGTTCTCGGGCTGCTGCGACCCGCCGACCGCCCCCCGGTAGCAGAGGTGGCCGCCTCGGGCGGCTCGGCAGAAGGCTTCGGCGTCGCACCAGTCGACACAACGGATCGGCTTGTCGACCGCGAAGGGCTCGACCTGGCTTGGCGGGATCGCCGCCGCGCACTCGTCCGCAACCATGACGGATGGATTCGACGGCCCACTGGGCTTCCACGCCGCACACCACGAGTGCCAATCGGTGAAGGCGGCGTTGCCGCTCGCCCACGCCTGGTACGCGGCGACAGTCACCTCTGTCTTGTCCATGTAGATGCACTCGGACGACCCGGCCAGCCTCACGAGCGCGACCCGCCACGAGGCGCCGCCCGTCTCCGCGCTCGCAGTCGACACTTTCGACGGGTCGAGCAAGTCGCAGCCCATCGGCGGCTCCGACGCGTCTCCGGTGTTGACCGCGTCGATCGGGGCGACGATTTCGCACGCACCAAGAACCGTACCCAGTCCGAAGACGCTGAAGGCATGCCCGACACCTCCGCGCGCGCCCATCGGTTCGAATCGTACGGATAGCGCGCCGAATGGCAAACGACTAGCCGCTCACCGCGCGGGGTCGTCGTCCGGACGCATGGAAAAAGGCAACCAGTCCGAGCCGTCCCTCCGTAGTAGGTCCTACACGAGACCAGTGGCGCGCCCGCACGGTCGGCTTGAACGGCCGCGTGGACTCATTGCCTGCTCCCGCGCCGCTTCGCGACTTTCTCCCAAGCCGAACTCCCATAAGGAAGGCGCCGATGAACACGCGCAAAGCCCGCATTCTAACCGTCCGACTCCTTGCGGCCACCCTGCTGACAGCGGGCAGCTTGGCCGGCTCCAACCCCGCCGCAGCCAGTCAAGGGACGGTCTTCGTGACCAACCCCATGCCGCCGGACATTGACAATATCAACAACAATTTTTGCTCGCTGCGTTCGGCGATCATATACGAAAACTCGGGTAATACGTATTATGACGGCTGCCAAGAGCTTCCGAATTCGAGCGGAACCAAGACCATCGTCCTCCCCCCGGGAACGTATACGCTAAAGGATGTCCTGCCGACGATATATAGCGATGAATTGAAGTACCTGACGATCAGTGGATCCGGCTATGCGCGGACGTTCATCGACGGCGCGGGGGCCGCGAGCTACGGACCCGTCACGCTCGGCTTCGGCTACGTGATGCTCGCCAATCTGTCCTTTCAGAACTTCCAACCGGGCGCGCTCCACGTCGACTCGGGAACGATTGCCAATGTCGATTACGTGCAGTTCATAAACAACGGCGTCACCCTCGCTTCGACGGGGGCGGCAATCACCAATGAAGGGAGCATGGGCCTCTTCCGCGTGGACATTACGGCCCAGCAGTCCGCGTTCCAGGGCCACATTTTCAACACGGGGTCCCTGGCCGCCGACGGTCTTTCGATTCACCGTGCGGTCGGGCACCAGGGGATTGTAAACAATTACGGAGGCTACATGACGCTGGTCAATACGACGCTCGGCGCCAACAGCACCGGAGCGGCGGGCAGCGTCCTCAACGCCGACTACAACGGCAATACAGGCAACGTCAACATCTACAACAGCACGATCGCCTACAACACGACCAACGCGGTCGGGGTGGGCGATGCGATCATGAACATCAGCTCCAGTGGCTCCGTCACGGTCACCGACTCGTTGATCTACGGTAACGGGAACGAATCTCCGACCTGTTCGGGCGCAAACATCGTCTCCTATGGCCACAACGTGTTCGACAAGCATTCGGTATGCACCGCGATGGTGGCCGGCGACTCGGCGGCAGTGGATCCCGGGGTCGACAAGGGAACCAATCAGGCGCCGAACTTTCATGGGGGCGTCGGGCCCGTCTATCTGCCCAACTCGACATCGAGCGCGCTCCTCGGCCATGCCGACGGGGCTGGGACGAGCTACGACGGCCGAGGCGCGTTCCGGGATCTCACCCATGCAGCCGTCGGCGCCGTCCAGCCATCCAGCGCCGCCCTCGTGGTCCACAGCTCGTCCAGCCTGACCAGCGGCGACAAAGCCGTCAAAGCGGCGATGGACGTCGTGTTCGGAGCACCGTTCTACAGTGTCCAGTCGGACACCTGGGCGGGAACCGTCGCGAACAACGGTGCCATCGTCATTGCCGGAAGCACCAATTCCACGAACGTGGGCGCCCACTTCACGAACAGTGCATCGGACGTCGTCGTTCTGAATCCGTCCGCGTACCGCTCGATGAACATGGCCAACAGCACGGGAACGGCCAACACGAACACATTGACGAACCAACACTGGTTCTCCAACATCCTCACGGGCGCCCCGAGCTCTCCCGAAACCGGCTCGACCGGCTTCGTCGACGGAACAGTGGATCCCGCGTTCCCCTACCCGAACAACGAGCCCGTTCTCACCAATTCGAATGTGCTGTTCGGATGGGGGACGCCGTTCGTGTTGAACGATACCAACGACTTGAGGATCCCCGCGACAACGAACAAGGACGGCCTTTTTGGCTACCTGACCCAGGCCCAGATGTTCAACAACTTCCATGCTCCCGCGTGGCGTTGGGGCGTGTTCGCCGACGACGCCGCCGCCGCGGCGCTGAGCCCGGCGGGCACGCGCCTTCTGCAAGAGGTTCTCGTCGCGGCGACCAATCCCGGGCACTGACGCTGGGCACGTCTGTGCTGGGCTTCGACGCCGGGGGGGGCGGAGCTCTCGGACCTGCGTCGGGGCTGCGACGGGCAGCCCCGGCGACTACACGGCCGTCCGTTACTTGTAGAACTGCACCATCGCGACGCCGACATCGAACGCCGGCGCGGGGTGTGCGGTGATCTGGAAGTGCAGATTGTAGACCTTGTTGCTGTCGATCGGCGTCTTCGTGCCGTTCTTGGACCAGTTCGCGGTCTTGAACAGCGGGTCGCTCCACGCGACTTTGAACTGCGTCCACGTGGAGGTGAAGGTCACCCCCTTGATGAAGTTGTCCGAGCAGCTGTTCGTCATCCCTCCGGCGTAGTTGCACGCGGTGCATTGGCCGCCCCACGGGCTCGTCCGGTCGTCGTCCATCTGGACAGCCACGGCCTGGGGCTTGCCGGTGAACGAGATGCCCCAGAACGTGATCCCCGACCACATGCTCGCGTCGAAGGGCTGCACGATGCCGACGGTGCCCGAGTCGATGTCGGTGACGTTGAAAATCTGGCTCGCATCCGTGAGCGCCTGCAAGTCCGCGCACGAGTTGAACGGCACCGGGCCGCCGTCCGGCGGAGTCGAAAGGAAGTCCATGCCGAAGCCGGCACCCCACGTGGTCTCTCCGCCGCCGGTGGCCTCGCGGAAGCTCCAGTTGCAGCCGCTGATGATGCCGGCGTCGGTGATGGGGAACGACTGTCCTTCGACCGGCGTAATGCTTCCCGGGGGTCCGCCGCCGTCGCCGCCGCCGCTGAGAAGGATCGGCGGCTCGGAGTTGGGCACTGTTCGATCCGAGTAGGTGTACCAATACCCGCCCGTGGCGTTTTCGGTGCCGTGCGCACCCGACATGTCGTCGATGATGGTCGCCGGATCCGGCGTGCAGTTGGTGGCCCCTCCGCTGCTGGATCCACTGCCGCTGCTGGAGCCTCCGCTGCTGCTGCTGCTACCGCCGCCGCCTGTGCCGGCGTCCGTGGTCGCGCTCGTGCTCGAGCCCAAACAGCCCCCTGCTTGCGATGCCAGACCGGCCAGCGTGACACAGGACAAACCGAAGAGAACACTCTTCTTCTTCACGAGCTCACCTCACTCTTGATCGTTATAGGAGAAGACCGACCCGACCCAGGCAGGTCGAGCGCCAGTCGCTCGTACCCCGTGCAGGCGGGCCAGAACACTAGTACACTTTTATGGTCTACGACGGCTCATCGACTTCCGAGGGCGTGAGGCGCGCGGTCGTCCTGGGGCGTCCTTTCCTGAGCCGGCCCGCCGTCGGCTCGCCACTGCACGAAGCCCCTCGGCGGGTTCTCTTTTGCTGCCCCAGTGCCTGGAGTAATTCTGATGCATTCCCGTGTGCTTAGGTCGATCTTGGCCGCCTCGTTGTCATGGCTCTTGTCCGCGTGTGCCTCCAACCCGGCCGTGGGCCCCGGAGACGGCAACGGCACCGCGCCACCGGGCACCGGCACGGGTGCCGCGCACGATGCTGGCAACAACACCGGTGGCCACGACGCTGGCGGAGGTACCGGCTCGCCACCCGCCCACGAAGCGGGACCCGCCCAAGGCGGCGCGACGACGGGCGCGCCCTACCACGTGCAGGGAGCCCAGATCCTCGACCGGAACAACCAGCCGCATCTCTTCCGCGGGCTCGACCGGCCGTCGCTCGAGTGGTCGTGCAGCGGCGACATTGTCGAGACCGACTACATCACGATGGCCCAGATGTGGAAGGCGAACGTCGTTCGCCTCCCGCTCAATCAAGACTGCTGGCTTCAAGACGCGAGCAACCCGTCGGCCGACTCCTCCTACCAAGCCCTGGTCGACGAGCAGGTGCAGTGGGCGAAGACGTACAACATGGACATCATCCTCGATCTTCACTGGTCGGATCGGGGTGACTACAGCGTGGGCCAGACCTGTCTCACTGCCAACGGCAATTGCCAGCAGGACATGGCGGACGCGCACTCGGTCACGTTCTGGGACCAGGTGGCCGCCAAGTACAAGAACGAGCCCCAGGTCCTCTTCGAGCTCTACAACGAGCCCAAGATCGGTGGGTACTCTCCGCAGCCGGCGAACTGGGACACATGGCTCAACGGCGGCCAGTCGAGCGGCTTCACCGTCCACGGCATGCAGGAGCTCTACACCCACGTCCGAAACGCCGGGGCGAACAACCTCGTGATCGTCGGCGGCCTCTCATGGTCCTTCGACCTATCGGGTCTCAGCTCGCACGCGCTCAACGGAACGAACATCGTCTACAACACGCACGTGTACGACATGAACCCCGCGAACGAGTGGTTCTCGAAGTTCGGCACGTTTGCGGGGACGTACCCCATCATCGCGACCGAGTTCGGCGATCACTCCGGGTCGTGCTCCACGGGCGTGGTCACGAATTTCACCAGCTACGCCAACGGCAACGCCGTGGGCGGCAGCAGCGCCCCGGCGAACAAGCTCTCGTGGACCGCCTGGGCGTTCTATGCCCCGCAGAGCAGTCCTTGTACGTTCCCGGCGCTCATCGGGGGCGACGGGACCCCGACCGCCGCGGGCCTCGTCGTCCAGAAGGCATTGACGAACGGTCCGTGACACCCCCCTCGCTACAGCTGCAAGACCGTTCGGAGCACGTCGTCCAGGCTCGCCATCGATCGTTCCGACAGGCGGCCTGACGGCGCTTCTTCGAACTTTTCGAGCCGTGCGCTCGTGACCAGATGGGCGAGCACCACTTGCGGGCGGCTCGTGCCGACCTCACGCGCCGGCACCCGCACGCTCAGTGGATTGTCTTTGTACATGGGCGCGTCGTCGTCGAGCGGCGCGACGATCACCGTCTCGATGCCCACGAGCCGGTCGGACTGGATGACGACGAAGTGCTCGCGGCGACCTTCGGCTCCGAAGCCCAACCGTCGCCGTGCCACCAAGACATCGGCGCGGGTCGCGCTACCCATGGAGGCGTTCGAGCGCCGAGGCGATCTCGCGCTCGCGCTCGCACAGCTCCGGCGTGCGCGAGGCCGCGAGCCGGCGGCGAAACGACTCGCGCTCGGCCCGCTCGATCGCCTCGACGAGGAGACTCCGCGCGTAGACGGCCTCGGGCGTTTTCGCAGCCTTGGCCAGGCTCCGGAGTCGCTCGCGCGTTTCTGGGGCAAGGTTGAGGTTGACGCGTGCGAGCGCGGCGGACATGTCCAAATCTTGCGATGCTTGGTCGAGGATGTCAATCGAGGTCCTCGAAAGAGGACCCCAGCTCCGGTGCGACCTTCCGCCTCCGCCCGTCCGGCGTGGCCTCTGCGGCAATGGCGTTTCGCTCGCCACGCTCTGTGGAAGGCTCGGTTCTCCGCGGCCGGCTCGGCTCTCAGCAGAACGCCCGGTCGCCCCCGGCCGATGCGCGCACCTTGAGGCTCCGCACGTACTCGACGAGCGTCGGCTCTCGCTCGGCCATCGCGAACACTCGGACGGACGCGCGCGACAAGTGGCGCTTCGCCGTGGCCAGCGAGATATCCATTGCGGCGGCGACGTCGACGAGCTCCAGCTTCTCGACGTAGCGCAGGACGAACACCCGGCGGGTGCGCGGCGCCAGCTTGGCGAGAATATCCTCGAATCGAGACAGCGCCTGCCGTCCCGAGCCGTCGTCGGCGCCCGGCTGGGGCAGGTCGGGCAGCTCGCCGGTGGCCGTCAGCCGCAGACGCCACCGGCGGCGCCTGCGCAGCTCGGTACAGGCGACGCGCAGCGTGATGCCGATGAGAAAGCTGCGCAGTGCGCTCGGCTGTCGAAGGCGCGGCAACTGCTCGAAAAGGCGCGAGAACACCTCCTGCACGTGATCGTCCAGGTCGTGCGCGCCGACCCACCGCAGGAGCTTCGAGCGAACCTGGACGCCGTAACGCCGCCAAATGGCCATCGCCGCACGCGGGTCCCCCTCGCAGGCGGCCAGCGCGAGCTGCTCGTCGGGCGTTTCGTGGTTGATGACGAGGCGCGCCCGCGACGGCGGTGCCTCGCGGGATCGGGCGGCACGGGAGGCGACCGCGCCCAACAGTGTGAACGGAACCGCGTCGGATCGCGGCGCCGCGAACGTGGCGCGGGGCCCCGGGGAGGGGTTGGGGGAAGCAAGCAGCGCGAGGGGCGTCGTGGCGCAGGCCGACATGTGGCGAATACTATGAGGCGAGCCTGCCGGAGACGAGCAGGAAACGATGGCGAGCCCACACGGAGACGCCGCGCGGCGCGAATCATCGCGCACCGCGTCAGGCCGGGGGTGCGTCGCCCGGGGCCTGCCCGTACCAGGTACAGCGTCGTGTTAGTGGCTGGTGGGGGCGCCGACAGCTCAAAATAGCGCGCTTCGAGTATGCCATCGGGACTTGACGTAGCTTTCTAGCCGAGCCGAAAGCCGAGCTGCCGGCGGCCCGTTGGCCGTTTACTTTGGGTGTTCCGATCGCATAAAACGCCCGACCATGAGCGCACAGACGCGCGTCGTCCCTCCGTCGACGTGGGTACCGACCTTGTATTTTGCCATGGGCATGCCGTTTGCCATGGCCAACTGGGTCGTGGCGACGATGTTCAAGAACCTCGGCTACTCCGATACGCAAATCATGGCGTCGACGGGGAGCATCGTCATCGTCTGGTCGCTCAAGCCGTTCTGGGCCGAATTCCTCGACATGTCGTGGACCAAAAAGACCTGGGTCCTCGGCATGGAGTTCTTCCTCTGCGCGATGTTCGCGGTGGTCGGGCTCGCTCTGCGCCTGCCCAATTACTTCGCGGTCGTCACGGCACTATTGTGGCTGATCGCGATTGCGTCGGCGACGCAAGACATCTGCGCCGACGGGATCTACATCACCGAGCTCGACAAGCAGCAGCAGGCCGAGTGGATTGGTCTTCAGGGTGTTTTCTGGAACGCGGCGCGCGTCTTCTGCACCGCGGCCGTCGTATGGTTCGCGGGCTGGCTGCAGAGCAGCGCGGGCCTCGACGGACGAACGGCCTGGACCTATTCGCTCGGGTCGAGCTCGGTGCTCATGGGCCTCCTCGGCGTGTATCACTCTTTCAGACTTCCGCGAGGCTCGGTTTCTCACCGCCCGAAAGACGCAAAAGAAGTTGCGGTCAAGTTCGCCGACTCGGTCGCCGCGTTCTTCAAAAAAAAGCACCTGTGGGGCATGCTGCTCTTCGTCGGCTTGTACAGGACCGGGGAGGGCTTCCTTCTCGGGGAAGGGCCGCTCTTCATCCAGGCGCCCATCAGCGAGGGAGGCCTCGGCCTCACGCTCGAGCAAAAGGCGCTCGTCGACGGGACGGTGAGCACGATCTTCATCCTCTTCGCGGGCTGGCTCGGAGGGAAATTCGTCGCCAAGTTCGGGCTCCGTCGCACGCTGCTCTTTCTGGCCATATGTCTGAACGTGCCGCACCTTTGCTACGTATTTTTGAGTCAGGTGGCGTCGCCCGACAGGCACCTTTCGATCTATCTCATCATGACGCTCGTCTCGATCGAGAAGTTTGGATATAGCTTCGGCTTCGTCGGCAACATGCTGTACATGATGCAGCAGATCGCTCCCGGCAAATACAAGATGGTGCACTACGCGTTCGCGACGGCGTGGATGAACATCGTCCTTTGGCCGACCCAGATGGTCAGCGGCAAGCTCGCAGACTGGCTCGGGTACAAGAACTTCTTCATCTTCGTTCTCATCGCATCGATCCCGAGCCTCTTCGCCGCGTGGAAAGCCCCGTTTCCCAATCCGTCGGACACCGACGACGACGAGGCGGGAGGCGGAGAAGACAAGCCTCAGGCGGCGGCTGCTGCGGCCTGAGGAGAGGCGAGCGCGGCAGTCGTTCGATTCCGTATGCGATCTCGGTCATCACGGGCTGCGGCACCGAAATGTCCTGCTTGTCTTTCTCGCCGAGCATTGCGACGACTCTGGCGTCCCCGCCCATCAGGGCCGACACGGCGTTGGTATCGAGGACGTACTTCACAGCCTCGGCGGGCCTTTGCGCGTGCGCGCCGACCGGATCGACCGCTCGAGCTCTCGAACAGCTTCGACGTCCTCTGCGTCAACCTCCGCCAGGCGTTCAAAGAAGCCGGGCGACCACCGCGTCTGGTCGGCGATCTCCTTCTGGAGGACGCGCACGATGAACCGATTGCGGCTCATTCCGAGGTGACGGGCGCGCCGATCGACCTCCGTGAGGAGCGGTTGGGGGATGTGGAGACTGGTCGGCGGAGCTTCAAGGCGGCCCCAGGCGTCGTCGCGCGCCTGGACGCTTCGACCCCCTCCCCGACGATCGCCAAGGCACGCGCCCGCGACGGCCGGCAAGCGTTCGGCCGTTCCCACCGAGATAGAGAGTGGGCTACGGTGCCGGCCGTGGGAGGGTCCTGATGAACCTGGGCACAGCATCTCTTGTCATCGTCGCGGTCATGGTGTCGGGCACGGCGTGTTCCAGCGGGGGAGGGGGTCCCGGATCGGGCGGTGGCAGCGGCTCTTCGTCCGGCGGCTCTTCGTCCGGGGCTGCTTCGTCGGGCGGGTCTTCGTCCGGGGCTGCTTCGTCGGGCGGGTCTTCGTCCGGGGCTGCTTCGTCGGGCGGATCGCAGGGCGGATCCTCGTCCGGAGCGTGCGCTCCCGGATCCTCCAAGGCCAGCTGCGTCCTGGGCGGTGACGCGGGGATCCAGGCGTGCACCGAGCTCACGGGCGATTCCACGGGTGCGGCCCAGGCGTCGTGCGGTCCTTTGGAAGTCCACAGCGCGGACCCGTGCCCGACGGCGATGCGCCTGGGCGGCTGCGTACTGGGCTGCGGCACGGCAGGCGAGGCGATTCTCTACTTTTACGGGCCCGGCAATGGCTCCGACCTATCGACGGCCATGCAGGTCATGCAGTCGTGCGCGGATTTGCACGAGCCTTACGTGCCCTGAGCCATCCACCGCGCGCTTCCCCATGCGTGGCCTTCTCGTCATGAATCGTGGCGAGGGCTCTTGCCATCCTTCAACGTTCCGGGCCGCGGGCTCGACCGAGCGACAGGAGGTTTCTCGTGAGTCGATCGACGCGTCGCTGCAGCTCCGGCACCGCGGCAGCGCTCTCGGGGGACTCCTCGGCGAGCGTGTCGAGCGTAGTGCGCGGTTCCCGAGAGTGGAGCTGCATGGCGACGCCGCCGATGAGGGCGTACGGCGTCCCGGTGGCCTCGAGAACGTCGATGACCGCGCGCAGCGGCCGCTCTTTGGTGTCGCCAGGCGGCAGGCCCATCGTCTCCCTCCAAAGGAGGTCCAGGGCGTAGCTGTCGCCGAGCCGCCGCTGAATCTCCCTGGTCGTCGGCGCGCGCATCGTACGGAGTGTCGTTTGGCACGAGCTTGTCTCGCTCGCCCGCTCTTCCGACCCGCCGCCATTGCATCCATACAGATGGCGCTCTCTCGTGGCAGGCATGCGGCGCTCTCGTTGGCCTCGTAACAGACACTGGAGAAAGTCATGCGTGCACTCTTGTCGTCGGTCGGTACCCGCGGGGATGTGCAGCCCATCTTGGCATTGGGCTCGAGGGTACGCGACCTCGGTCACGAGGTCCGGCTGTGCACCCCGCCAAACTTCGTGGAGTGGGCTCGTGGCCATGGGTTCGAAGCGGTTCCGGTTGGTGTGGAGATGCGGTATCCGGCAACCAGGAGCGGCGGCGGTTCGGCAACCTCGCCGACGGCGGAACAGATTCGCCGCATCCGCGAGTCGATGCCGGACTTGATCTCCGATCAGTTCGAGGCGGTCGGCGCCGCTGCCGAGGGGTGCGACGTGATTCTCGGGGCGAACGCACACCAGTATGCGGCGCGCTCCATAGCCGAGCTGCGCGGCATTCCCTATTTCAATGCCATTTATGCACCGGTGGCCATCCCGTCGCCCGATCACGCGCCACCACCCGGCGCGGGCGAGACGTGGGAGCCGGGGGACCCCCCGGCCAACATGCAGCGCTGGGCCGACAATCGCCGAGCGTGGAACAGCCGGGCGCTCGAGCGCGTCAACCACAACCGCACGCGGCGTGGCCTGGCCCCGGTTGATGACGTGCTCTCGCACAACCTCACCGACCATCCTTGGCTAGCGGCGGACGTCACCCTCGCCCCGATCCCAACGACTCCGGGCATGAGAGTCTTCGCGACCGGCGCCTGGATTCTACAGGATTCGACGCCCCTGGCGCGCGACCTCGCGGACTTCCTGGATGCGGGCGAGCCTCCGATCTACTTCGGCTTCGGTAGCATGCCGGCTCCGCAGGGCACGAGCCGCACCCTCATCGATGCGGCGCGGGCAGTCGGTCGTCGGGCGATCGTTGCGGAGGGCTGGGCGGCGCTGGGGGTGATCGACGACGCGCCCGACTGCATCGCGATCGGGGACGTCGACCAGAAAGCCCTCTTTCCGCGCGTGGAGGCTGTCGTCCATCACGGCGGAGCGGGAACCACCGCCGCCGCGGCGCGTGCGGGGGTGCCCCAGGTGGTGGTCCCGATGTTCGGCGACCAGTTCTACTGGGCGAGCCGCGTCCGCGCGTTGGGGATCGGAACGTCCGTAGGAGCACTCACGGCCGAGACGTTGGCGTCCGCACTGCGGCAGGCTCTCGAACCCTCGGTCGCCCCGCGCTCACGGAGCGTCGCGCAGCAGCTGACCTCGGATGGCGCGATGGTCGCCGCTCGGCGGCTCGTCGCCCTCCGCGCGACGGAAGGTCGCGTTTAGGCCGAAGGCCGAGGATTCCCCGCCCCTTTCCACTCCCAACCTATGCCAGACACGGGGGCTTGCGGCAAGCCCCCGGTCATGCCGCACATTCCCCGGCCGCAAGCGAGAAACGCGAGAACGGGAGGACCGAACATGCACCACGGATCCGCGCGCAGTGTGGCCATGACCGAGCACGCAGTGGTGATCGCCGGAGGAGGTCCGACGGGGCTCATGCTGGCGGCCGAGCTGGCCTTGGCGCGCGTCGACGTCGCCATCGTCGAGCGGCGCGCCAGCCAGGACGTCGCCGGCACGCGCGCAGGTGGTCTGCACGCACGCACGATCGAAGTGCTCGATCAGCGTGGAGTCGCGGATCGCTTCCTCTCGCAGGGGAAGATCATGCAGGTCGCGGGCTTCGCGCTGAACCCGCTCGACATCAGCGACTTTCCGACGCGCCACAACTACGGGCTCGCGTTGCCGCAGGAGCGCATCGAGCGCATCCTCGCCGCATGGGTCGACGATCTCGCGGTGCCGATCCATCGCGGACGGGACGTGACGGGCTTTTCCCAGGACGCTACCGGCGTCGACGTCGCGCTGTCCGACGGCCGTTCGCTTCGGGCGAAGTACCTCGTCGGATGCGACGGCGGTCGAAGCCTGGTCCGCAAGACGGCCGGCATCGCTTTCCCGGGGTGGGATCCGTCCGTCAGCTACTTGATCGCCGAGGCCGCGATGGCCGAAGAGCCGGAGCGGGGCGTTCGCCTCGGTGAAAAGGGCGTCAATGCCATTGGCAAGATCGAGGACGGCAGTCGCGTGCGCGTCGTCTTGATCGAACCGCACGTCGTGCCAGGCGACGAGCCGACCCTGGGCGAGCTTCGCGAGGCGCTCATCGCCGTCTACGGGACCGACTACGGGGTTCACGACGTCACGTGGCTCTCGAGGTTCACCGACACGGCCCGGCAGGCGGCGTCCTACCGAGAGAGACGGGTGCTCCTGGCCGGCGACGCGGCGCACGTGCATTCCCCCACGGGCGGACAAGGACTCAACATCGGCGTCCAGGACGCCGTGAACCTGGGATGGAAGCTGGCCCAGGTGGTGAGCGGCACATCGCCGGAGAGCCTGCTCGATACCTACCAAGGCGAGCGGCACCCGATCGGTGCGCGCGTGCTCAAGAACACCCTCGCGCAAACGGCGCTCAACCGCGGCGACGAACGGACGAAGGCCTTGCGCGAGACCGTGTCCGAGCTGCTGTCGATGGACGAGCCTCGCAAGCGATACGCCGCGATGATGTCGGGTCTGGACATTCGCTACGACCTCGGCCCGGGACACCCGCTGCTCGGGCGCCGCATGCCCGATCTCGACCTGGTCACCGAAAGCGGGCCACGACGCGTGTTTACTCTGCTGCACGATGCGCGACCGGTGCTGCTCGACCTCGGTGAGCCCGGCGCCCTCGACATCGCCCCATGGGCGGATCGGGTTCGATGGGTTGGCGCTCGATACGCGGGGGCGTGGGAGCTGCCGGTGATCGGCGTGGTCGCGGCACCCACGGCCGTGTTGATACGGCCCGACGGGCACGTCGCGTGGGTCGGAGACGGCACGGACCAGGGCCTTCGTGCCGCCCTGTCCAGCTGGTTCGGCCCGCCCGGCGCGTCGTAGCTCGCGTGCGTGAAGCAAGAGGGTACGAGACAGGGGGGATGGCCTGCGGTACCGCGTCTACGGCAGGACGGACGCGGCTGCAGCGCATTCGATCGCGGTCATCACGCTCCGGACCGCGACTCAGACGCTCAGGAACGCGGTCATCACGCTCCGGACCGTGATTCGGACGCTCCGGACCGTGGTCATGAAGGTCCGGACCGCGATTCGGACGCTCCGGACCGCGATTCGGACGCTCCGGAACGCGGTCATCACGCTCCGGACCGCGATTCGGACGCTCCGGACCGCGGTCATGAAGCGCCGGACCGTGATTCGTCCGCTCCGGAC